>Ga0310811_10004809_pt1 | contig 17023 bp, 10 predicted proteins | sample YCmetagenome_FD_207642 | JGI IMG/M metagenome (GOLD analysis project Ga0310811, IMG submission 207642) | Soil microbial communities from experimental microcosm in Duke University, North Carolina, United States - YC | ecosystem: Engineered > Artificial ecosystem > Soil microcosm > Unclassified ...
TCACCGGAACCCCGTTATTGTCGGTGTTGTCCGGAGTCATCACCAGCTCGTTCAGCACGTACGGGGTGGGAACGGACGTGACGTCGGTGCCCAAGACGCAGGGCTTGCTGGCATTGTTGTTATCGAAGAATACCTTGAAGTCGGTGGTGCCGTCAGTATTCAAATCGAAGTTATAACCGGAGTCGCTGGTGGCGACAGTCTGATTCACGGATTGGTACACGATGGCGCCGTGAGCCATGCCGGCCGCGAGCACAGAACTGGACGCGGCCAGGAGGGTTTTGTTTGCTTTCATATTAATTTTGCTTCGGGGACAGAACTCGCCGGCATCCCGGGGCGGACAGCTTCTCCGGCCGGCATCTAAAAGGTCGTTGATTGGCTTCGGCCACCGCACGGCGACGTCTCCGGCTGGTCAAAAGCCCACCGTTGAAATGGACAATGCAAGCGGCGCTGCCGGGGGCCGCACCGCTTCTTTTTTACCAGGATGCCAAATTGCCCGAAGCCACCGCATTTCGGAGGAGTTGGCGGTCGGCAGGCCATTCGGGTGGTGAATCAACGCATCTTTTTCCGGGCCAACACCAGCAGGGCGCCACCCAGGCCGGTCAACGCCACCGTGCCCGGCTCCGGAACGGTCAGCGGCGGGGTGACGATGGCCGTGCCCGGCGTGGTTTCATATCCGGTCTCAATCAGCGTCATCGTTGAATTGATGCCGTTAAACTCCAGCTCCAACCACCCATAATTGGTGGTGCTCAGCGAGGTGTCCACCATGGCCAGGCCCACATAACCAAAAGTGTCCTGACCCGCCGGCCACTGGCCCACCGTATTGTTTTCGCCATTTTGATACAGATAGCCTTCATTTTTGCCATGCGTATCGCCCCCCGCGTCGCCAATGGTGAGGGTATAACTGCCCACGGTGAATTGGCTGGAGATGGCCGTGCCGGCGGGAATTACCGGCACCCCGTTGTTGTCATTGCTCGCTGGCGCCACCGCGTTCATGTTCAGTTCGTTGAAAACAAACGGGGTGGGGTTGGGAAATGTCCCGGGATAGGATCCGGAGGTGGTGCTGGCCCCCAAGATGCAGGGCTTGGCGGCATTATTGTTGTCAAAAAACGCCTTGTAATCGTCAGTGCTGTCCGAATTCAGATCAAAGTTATAGCCGGCGTCGCCGGTGTTTACGGTGTGGTTTAAGAAGTGGGTGACCACGGCGCCATGAGCCATGCCTGCGGCGAGCACGGAACTCGACGTTGCCAGGAGAGTTTTGTTTGCTTTCATAGTCAGGGTTGCTTTCTGGAACTGCGTTCGCGGGCGTTTAGGGCGGACATCGTCTCCAAGCAGTGGGAGCCCCGGAAAAAATTGGCTTGAACCGCAAGGCGGTGACGTTCACTACCATTGGCGACAATGTTATTCACGGTTTCTCGCCCCTGAACCAACCTGGCCCGCTTGAGTCACGAGCGGGCCAAACCCTCATTTCATCCAAATGGTTGAAACGTAATTAAGGGTTGTGTGGAAATGCTAATTCAGGTGACGAGCACAGGTTATCGAACTGCTGGGAAATCAGCGCGGGACTCTCGTGCCAAAAAGCGGGTGGAAGCGTGCCAGATGTGGCACAGCGCACCCGCTGCCCGCATTGGGTATTGAACATCGGGATATCAGGACAGAATAACCCAACCAACTATGAACAAGTGGTTTGCCGTAATCATCTGCACCGCCATCACAGCCGCAAGGTCGGGCAGGGTTTCCGTAGATGAGGTCTTTCCTTGAAAGATCGCGCGAATCGGGAGATTGACCTGCAACCGCCCCGCCTTAAGATGGCCGGTATGCTGCCACAGAGCGGTTGGGGCCGCCTAATTCCCTTTTTCAGCCGGGCTTTGCTATGTGCCGGCGGGGTCGGGCTGCTCTGGTTCTGCCCTTTCGGCGTGATGGCGGCCTCCGACACCAACGCCCTCCCGGCCAAGATTGTCCGGCAATACGCCCTGACTTCCGCCAACGATTTCCCCCAACGCGATCCCATGGACTGGCGCCTGCTCGGATCCAATGATGGCGGGCAATCCTGGCGGGTCCTGGATGAGCGCAAGGGCATCGTCTTCACCAACCGTCACGAGCGGCAACTTTTCCGGATCTCCAACCACACCGCCTTCAACGTGTATCGCCTGGAAATCCTGCGCATCCGCAAACCTTCCGAGGCCAATTCCATCCAACTGGCGGAAATCGAGCCGCTCGGCGAGACCGAGGCGGACGTGGACCCCGTTCCCATTTTTGCCGACCGGATTACGGCCCAGGGCGACAATCCGAATCTGGAGGAACCCTTCAACGTCTTCGACGGCCAGGCAGACACCAAATGGCTGGATTTTGCCGACCAAAATCCCGACACCCGGGCCTCCTGGATTCAGTGGCAGTACACCGACCACACCGGCCTGGTCATCACCAACATCAACCATCTCCTGGAATTGCGCGGCCAGGCGGCCCGGCAATATGCGGTGCGGCTCAACGGGTGGATTATCGGCTCCCTGGAGTCGCCCGACCGGTGGTGTTTGTTGAATGCCTCCGGTCATTTTGATTTCCCGATGCCGCCACCGGCGAATTTTTCCCCGGGCCAACAAGTCCGGGTGGAAGGCCGCACGCGCGCCGTCGGGGGCGACACCGAAATCGCGGAAGTCCAGGTCACCCCGCTGACACCGCTTGCCCCCCCGGTACCGGCCGGCTTGGGAGAACCATTGTCACCCCAGGAAACCATGCGTCCGGTGCTGGTAAGCGGGACGGTGCGTTTTGTAGGCCGCTACGAGCAGGGTTTGAGTTTTGAATTAATGGAGAATGGCCGCTTCGTCACGGTGCGCGTGCTGCATGCCGCCCCGACCGGTGCTTTGCCTGCACCCGGCATGCGCGTGCAGGTGACCGGGGTGGCCGAGGGGGTTTTCAACAGCCAGGGCCAACGCGTCCTGGGACTGGTATGGGCCGCCACGCCCCAACAAATCACTCCTTTGGCTCCGCTGGCAACCCAGCCACCCGCCCCGGCCAACGCCGCCAGCAATGAAGTGCCCGAGGCTCTGACCCTCACCTCCATCCACCAAATTCGACAGTTGAGCGCCGACCGGCTGGAACAAAAACCCCGCGTCTCCCTGCGCGGCGTGGTGACCGACCTTTATGGCACCTACATCGAGGATGAGACCGGCGGCATCGAACTCGGCTTCAAGCCCGAGCAGTCGTACCTGACGCCCGCTCTCGGGGACTACGTGGTGGTCCAGGGCACCGCCGACTGGGTGGATGGCGACACCGCCGTGAATGTCGAGAGCGTGCAGTCACTGGGCAAGGGCAGCCTGCCCACCGCCAAACCTTCCTCCTGGAGCGAACTCTCCAGTGGTCACGGTGTGGACCAATGGGTGGAAATTGAAGGCGTGGTGCACGCTTCGGATGGCTCCCATGTGCTGCTGGAATGTGAAGGCGAACAGGCCCTGGCCACCATTCGCAGCGCTCCAGCGCCTTTGGTGGACAACCTGGTGGATGCCGTCGTCCGCATGCGCGGCATCGGCACCACCGCCCGCGACAAACATCAGGTGCGCGGCACCACCCTCATCGTGCCCTCGCTGGAATTTGTGGAGGTGGACCAGCCGCCGGAGGATGTGGCCGCCTTGCCCACCCGCAAGATCAGCAGCCTCCTGCATGGCTACGGTTCCAAGGCGTTGCGCCGCCGCGTCAAAATTGAAGGCATCCTGACGTTGCAGGATGGCGATCATTATTTTCTGCAGGACGGCACTGGCAGCACCATGGCCGTGGCCAAGCAAAGCATTGTCCTCACCCGTTCCGGCCACTGGGTGTTCTGGCAAAGCACCCAGAGTCCGGACACCGGCGGCGAGGCCACCCTGAAACCGGGCGACCGGGTTGAAGTCGTGGGCTTCCCCGAGTTGCGCGGCTATTCTCCGGTGCTGACCGAGGCGTTATTTCACCGGCTCGGCCAAGCCACCCCGGTCCTGCCCGTGCGGACCGACATGGAGAGCATTTTTTCCGGCAACCTGGATTCCACCCTGGTCAGCCTGGAAGGTGTGCTGTTAAGCAAACAAATGTTCGGCCGCCGGACCGTCATGGAATTTCGCGACGGGCAGCGCGTGTTTGAAGCCCTCGCCCAAACCCCGGTCACCGCCGTCGCCCCGGGCAGTCGCGTCCGGGTTACCGGCGTATGCCAGACCCAGCCCACCCCTTATGAAGAATTCGGCAAAAGTGTCAGCTCGTTCAAACTCCTGGTGGGGGCGGAGTCCGACCTGGTCGTGTTGCAACGGCCGCCGTGGTGGGATTTCAAACGCACCCTGGCGGTGGCCGGCACCCTGACCGGCATTTTGTTCGTGGCCGTCTGCTGGATTGTGCTGCTGCGGCGCCAGGTGGAAAAACGCACCCTCCTCCTGCAACGGGAAATTGAGGAGCGCAAACGCATCGAACTCAAAATGGAGCGCACCCATCAACAGCTCCTCACCACCTCCCGCCTGGCCGGCATGGCCGAGGTAGCCACCTATGTGCTCCACAATGTCGGCAACGTGCTCAACAGCGTCAACCTCTTGGGCGCCGCCATTGCCAACAGCATTCATGACTCCCAGGTGGGCGCCGTCCGCAAGCTCGCTGACCTCCTTTCCGCGCAGGGCAATGACTTGGGAAAATTCATGACCGACGACCCGCGCGGGCAAAGGGTACCCGGCTATTTGAAGCGGCTCGGCACCCATCTCGCCCAGGAACAGTCTGATCTCAACCGCAAGGTGGAGTTTCTGACCGGGAACATCCAGCACATCAAGGAAATCGTGGCCACCCAGCATGCCTACGCCAAGGCCTCGGGCGTTTGGGAAACCGCCCTGCTGGAGGACATCGTGGAAGACGCCCTCCGCATGCAGGGCGAAATTCTCGCCCACCACAACATCCGGCTGGAGCGGGATTATGTGAAAGCTCCGCCCGTATTGCTGGACCGCCACAAGGTGCTGCAAATCCTGTTCAACCTGTTGCAAAACGCCAAGCACGCCTGCGACAAGGCCGGCACCGCAGAAAAAAAAATCACCGTGCGCATCCGCCTGCCGGACGGGCAGCACGTCTCCGTGGCCGTGCAGGACAATGGTGTGGGGATCGCTCCGGAAAATCTGCCGCGCATCTTTGGGCAGGGTTTTTCCACCCGCAAAGACGGCCACGGGCTGGGGCTGCACAGCAGCGTGTTGATGGCCGAAGACATGGGCGGCACGCTCAAAGCTTTCAGTGCCGGGCCCGGTCAGGGCGCCACCTTCACCCTGGAACTGCCCCTGGCCCCCAAAACCGAAACGCCCCACCCGGAACCGCGGCCCACTGCAACCGCCGCCCCGGCGCCGCCGGCAAATATCTCCAATTAATCGCACCCCAAACGCCACATGAAATGGGAAAACACCCAGACGCCGCGCATCCTCGTGGTGGATGACAACCGCCGCATTCACGAGGATTTCGATCTGGTTTTCGCCACGCGCCAGCGCAACCTGGAGTTGGAAGCCGACCATGCCGAGTTCTACGGCGAGTCCGCGCCGCCGGTGGTGGCAAATCCCACGTATGAAGTGGACCACGCCTTTTCCGGCATCGAGGGGATTGCGAAAACGCAAAGCTCCCTGGCCGCCGGCACCCCCTATCAGGTGGCCTTTGTGGATATCCGCATGCCCGGCATGGACGGGGTGGAAACCATTGGCCGCCTCTGGGCCATTGACCCGCGCATTCAGGTGGTCATCTGCACGGCCTTCGCCGATTACCGGTGGGAAGACCTCGCCGGCCGGCTCGGCCAGAGTGACAAATTGCTGGTCCTAAAAAAACCTTTTGACCATATCGAAGCCTTTCAACTCGCCTGCACGCTGAGCGAAAAATGGTTTCTCACCCGGCATGCGGCCCTCAAATTCGAGCAGATGGAATTGCTGGTGGCCCAGCGCACCCAACGTCTGCTGGACCTCCAACGCCGCGAAGCCCGGCAGCCTGATGAGCTGGATCAAATCAAACTCCGGCTGCTCACCCGCCTGACCGAAAGCCTGCGCCCGCCCCTCACTCACATCCATGACTGGCTGGAGCATTCGCGCGGCCGAAAACCGGAAGCCCCCGGTGGGATGGAGGTGCGTCAAAGTGCCGCGCAGTTGCTGCATCTGGTGGAAGAAGGTTTGAACCTGGGCCACCTCGCGAAAGAGGATGTGCAACTTCAGGCGGCCGCCGCCGATATGGTGCCGTTTCTGCAAGGGATTGTGGACCGGCTCCAACCAGAGGCCAATCGGCGGCAGGTTCGCCTGGAATTCCAGAGCAATCAAACTCATTGGCCCGCCACCTTCGACCCGCGGCTGCTGGAAAAAGTTTTGGTCAATCTGGGGTCGGGTGCTTTGGCCCTGACCCCGGAAAATGGCCGCGTCTCTGTGCAGGCCGAGTTCAATCCCGACGGCCTACAACTGGTGATTCAAGACACCGGAGCAGGCGTTTCCCCGGAGGGCCAACCCCGGGGGGCCGCGGTCTCGGGCCAGCCTCCCTATTTTCCCGGCCTGAGCCTGGCATTTATCCAGGAATTGCTGCGGCTCCAAGGTGGCACCCTCGCTTGGCAAAGTCCCGGGTCCGACTCTGCCACCGCAACCCAATCTCCCGGCACGCGCTTCATCCTCCAGTTACCGCTGCCGGAACGCGACGCTAGCGGGGGCGAATCCCCGGCCCCGGTGGAAGCGCCCACGGCTCCGATCGGTGCCACCCCCGCACCGCCATTGGATGAGGAATCCGGATTGAAGGAGCAGCCGCTGATTTTGCTGGTCATGGACCGGGCCGATGCGGCGGCGCAAATCCAGCAGGGGTTTGGCGCGGACTATCGCACCCTCCTGGTCAAGGACGGCACGCAAGGGCTCATTCAAGCCCGCGAAATGCTGCCCGACGTCATTATTGCCGAGGTGGCGCTTTCCGTGCTGGACGGCATTGAACTCTGCCGGAAGCTCAAAAATGACGAACTGACGGGCCACATTCCGGTCATCTTGATTGCCGACCACGGCCGGGAAACGGGCCAACTACAGGCGCTGGAAGCCGGAGCGGATGATTACCTGCTCCAACCCTTGAACTTTTCGCTGCTCCGGGCGCGGGTGGACAATCTCCATGAATCCCGCCAGAAACTGGCCGGGCGACTGCGGCAGGTGCAGCAGTTATATCCGCGTGACCTGGCCACGAATCAAAGCGACGCCAAATTTATCCGCCGCGTAATTGACCTGGTGGAGGAAAACCTGGCGGATTGCGATTTTGATCTGGAAATCATGGCCCGCAAGCTGGCGGTGAGCCGCCGGCAATTGTTCCGCAAGCTGGGCGCCGCCGCCGGGTGCAGCCCGAACACGTTCATCCGCACCCTGCGCCTGCGGCGCGCCGCGCAGTTGCTGATGGAATCCCAGATGACGGTGACCGAAATCACCTACGCCGTGGGGTTTTCAGACCTAAAATATTTTCGCACCATTTTTCGCGAGTATTACGGGGTGAGTCCGGGGGAATATCTCAAGCGTTCCAAAACGCCCTGAGCGGGCGGAGCCCGCGGGCCGGAGATTTTTGTCACTTTACCCCCGCTATTTTGGCACATTGCTCCCACGACAATCCGCGATTCCGAACCGAGGATGCGGCGCAATCACACTTATGAAAACGACGCTCACCATTTGTCCTCCGGAGTGCCGGGGCGATTCCAAGGCAACCTCATTGATGTTATGACCCTGAGTCTGAAATGCAGTTTGATATTGGGAATTGTCGTTTTGGCCGGCACCGCGGTGGCGGCGGACCCGGCACCGGAAGTGCAAAAGATTTTTCTGCCGGAACGGCTCTACGCGGGGAATACCGGCATCAAGCAGGTGCAGCCCATTGATGAGGCTGTGTGGATCTGGCACCCGGATTTCAGCCCGGAAGCCAGGGGAGCGCTGCATTCCGAGGTGTTTGCCGGGGGGTGGCGCGAACCGGTGTTGCTGCGCTTCCGCCGCGAGTTTGCCGCCACCGCCACGCCCCTCCGCATCCATGTCAGCGCGGATGAACGGTTTGAATTGTTGCTGGATGGCCAGCGGATTGCGCGGGGGCCGGACCGCTCCGACGTGGAGCACTGGTGCTATGCCACCTATGATTTGCGGCTCGCTCCGGGATCGCATCGCTTGGAAGCGCTGGTGTGGAGCATCGGCCCCAACGCCCCGGTCGCGCAACTGACCTGGCGCGGCGGTTTCATTCTCAAGGCCGAGGGCGATTATGACCGCGAACTGACCACCGGCAAGGCGCCCTGGGAAGTGGCGAAGCTGGAGGGCTACGAGTTCACCGCCGGTGATTTTTTTGGGGGCGTGGGCGCCCAGTTGACCGCGCATGACTGCGGGCCGCAATGGAAAGAAGACAACTACGTCCCCGCGCACGTGGTGCGGAGGGCATTGCAAAGCAGCGAGTTTGGTGATGCCACCTCGGGCTGGAAGCTGTATCCCACCACGTTGCCCGATCAACTGGACCGCGAATTGACGCCCGGCCGCGCGGTGGCCCTGGGCAGCGGCGTGCTGGGCAAGGACGATGTCGTGAACGCGGCGGCGGCGCAAAGCCCGAACCTGCCCCGCTGGCAGGCGTTGCTGGAAGGGCGCGAGGAAGTGGTGATTCCCGCCCACACCGAGGAATTTATTCTCTGGGACCTCGGCAACTATTACTGCGCCTATCCGGAATGCGAAGTGAGCGGCGGTGCCGGCGCGAAGCTGGCCTGGAGCTGGGCGGAATCACTGTACCTGCCGAAATCCGACGCCAAGGGCCAGCGCGATGAATTCATCGGCAAAACCTTTCACGGCACCACCGACACCTTCCTGCCCGGTGGCGGGGCGCATCGGAAATTCAGCACGCTCTGGTGGCGCGCCGGCCGCTGGTGTCTGCTTTCCATCAGGACGGACGCGGCGCCGTTGACCCTGCACCGGGTGGCGCTCGACGAGAGCCGTTATCCCTACGAACTGGAAAGCCGCTTTGACGACGGCGATCCGCAACTGCCGGGCGTGATCGCGCTGGCAACGCGCGGCATCCAGATGTGCGCGCACGAAACTTACATGGATTGCCCCTACTACGAGCAGTTGATGTATGACGGCGATGCCCGTTTGGAATTGCTCACCACCTACACCATGACGCGCGATGACCGGTTGGCCCGCCGTGCCATCGAGTTGCTGGATTTCTCCCGTCAAAATTCTGGGTTCGTCAAGGAACGCTACCCGTCCTACCTGGCGCAGCATTCGCCAACGTTTTCGCTGATTTGGGCGCTGATGCTGCACGACTATGCCTGCTGGCACAACGACCCGGACTTCGTGCGCGCCCGGGCAATCGGCCTGCGGTCCATGTTGGCGCAATTTGAATCCTACGAAAACGCGGACGGGCTGTTGGAAAATCTGCCCGGCTGGCCTTTCATGGACTGGGTGGACGGCTGGGACTGCGGCAACGCGCCGGATGGCGTGAAGGGCGTTTCTGCGCTGAACAACCTGCTCTACGTGTATGCCCTGCAAGGCTCCGCCGAAGTGGAGGATTATTTGGGCGAACCCCTGCTGGCGCAACGCCTGCGGGCCAAAGCCGCCCGCACCGCCGCCGCCGTACGCGCGAGGTTCTGGGACGAATCGCGCGGGCTCATGGCCGACAACCTGGCTCACACCGAGTTCAGCGAACACGCGCAATGCCTGGCGTTGCTCACCGATACCCTCACGGGAGAGCGGGCGCAACGCTGCTTCGCCCAGTTGTTATCCGCGCCGGACCTCAAGCGCACGACCATTTACTTCAGCTTTTATTTGTTGGAGACCTGGCAGAAATTCGGTCGCGGCGATCTCATTATGCAGCGGCTGGATTTTTGGAAGGATTTGGTCCGGCAGGGGCTCAAGACCCCGGTGGAGCAACCCGGCGATACGCGCTCGGATTGTCATGCCTGGGGCAGCCATCCGTTGTTTCATCTGCATGCAAGCCTCGCGGGAATTCGTCCGGCGTCCCCGGGTTTCCGCACGGTCCGCATTGCGCCGGAGCCGGGCGACCTGCCTAAAATTGTGAGCCGCACGCCGCATCCAGATGGCTTCATCGCGCTGAACCTGAACTTTGCAAATGGCTCTTGCCAGGGTACGGTGGAACTGCCGCCGGGTATTCCGGGCACCTTTGTCTGGCACGGTCAGGAACAAAAGCTGACTGGCGGCACCAATTCAATTGATCTGAAATAGCGCGAAAGCAGCGCAACCGGATTTTGTCCCAGAATGGGACCGCAAAACTGGACTGCCTTGGAATCACCGCAGCGGGAACTTGTCGGAACGTAAAGCCGTGAAGCCCGAGAGCGGCCGCCAATGTAGGACAGGCGTCTTGCCACTAGTATTCGGCACGGCGGTGGGGTGGTCGGTGGCGGTGCTCGCCCCCTGCGTTTATACGGCTTGCCGGCGACAACAGAGGGTTTCGCGATTGTTACCGCATTGTCATTGGCCCGGGAGCGGATTGTCTGGCTGACTTGGCACGTACCCACGCCGGCCCCCATGACCGCACCGCTGAGCGAACGGGAACTCTCGCGTTGGCGGTTGCTTGCAGATTTCTGGGCGCGGCCGGCCCAGTCCGGGTTCGTCTGGCGCGCCTTTCCGCTCCAAATCGTCCATGCCGGATACTTGCTGGCGTAGCGCACGCCGTGGCTAAACTGGGAAATTGCGTGTATTTCTTGCCATAATGCAAATTGTTAACAAAATTTGTCCTGAATCGCCGGGTGCGTTCGTCATATTGGAGAACGGCATAACATTTTAAACCAAAAAAAGAAATCATGAGCCAGGTCCGGGTATTGGTCGGTACAAAGAAGGGCGCGTTCATCCTGACGGCGGATGGCAAACGCCAGAACTGGGACATCAGCGGGCCGCATTTTGCGGGCTGGGAGATGTATCATCTCAAGGGCTCCCCGGCGGACCCGAACCGCATCTATGCCTCGCAGACGAGCGGCTGGTTTGGCCAGGTGATCCAGCGCTCGGATGACGGCGGCAAGACGTGGAATCCGCCGGACGGCATTCCGGCGCCCACGCCGGGGGATTTCGGCAAGGGCCAGAGCAACCGGTTTGTTTACGAAGGCACGGTGGGGACGCATCTCTGGTACGACGGCACGCCGCATCCGTGGGAGTTCAAGCGCATCTGGCACATTGAGCCGTCGCTCACGAACCCGGACACGGCCTACGCGGGCGCGGAGGACGCGGCGCTGTTCAAGACGACGGATGGCGGCAAAACCTGGAAGGAACTGCCCGGGTTGCGCGCGGCCAAGAGCCAGCTCTGGCAGCCGGGCGCGGGTGGCATGGCGGTGCATACGATTTTGATCGACCCGAAAAATGAAAAGCGGATTTACGTGGCCATCTCGGCGGGCGGCTGTTTCCGAACGGACGACGGCGGGGTGACGTGGCAGCCGATCACGCGCGGGTTGCAATCGCCCTACGAATTGCCGGACCCGAACGCGGAGGTGGGGCATTGCGTGCATCGCATCGCGCTGCATCCCACGCGGCCGGACGTGCTGTTCATGCAGAAGCACTGGGACGTGTTGCGCACGGACAACGCGGGCGAGCAGTGGAGCGAGGTGAGCGGCGATCTGCCCACGGATTTCGGTTTCCCGATTGACGTGAACTGGAACGAGCCGAACACGATTTACGTGGTGCCCATCACGAGCGATTCGTTGCATTATCCGCCGGAGGGCAAGCTGCGGGTGTATCGCAGCAAGAGCGGCGGCCACGAATGGGAGCCCCTGGACAAGGGCCTGCCACAGCAGGATTGTTACGTCAATGTGTTGCGCGACGCGATGGCGGTAGATCAACTGGACACGTGCGGCATTTATTTCGGCACGACCGGCGGCCAGGTGTATTGCTCGCCCGATGGCGGCGACACCTGGCAAACCATCGCGGCGCATCTGCCGGCGGTGTATTCGGTGGAAGTGCAGACGCTGAAATGAAACTACGAATGGACCCCAAGAAACACGAATACGGGGAACGTGGAGCGGAAATGAGACCGCTGCTTTTGGGTGGGGCGGGCACTCCGTTGCCCGCCGTGGCGCGCCCGGGAGGGCAAGCCCTGCCTGAACGCTCAGCCGCGTTCGGAAGTTTACCAACTTTATGATCCGCGTCGTCCTGCCCTATCATTTGCGCAATCTGGCCAAGGTGCCGGGCGAGGTGGAGCTGGATCTGCCCGCGCCGGTGACCATCGAGGCGGTGCTGGATGCCATTGAGGCGCAATATCCGGTGCTGTGCGGCACCATTCGCGATCACGACACGCTCAAGCGCCGGCCGTTCATCCGGTACTTCGTGTGCCGCGAGGATTGGTCGCTCGAACCGATGGAGACGCCGCTGCCCGAGGCGGTGGTGCGCGGCGAAGAACCGTTTCTGGTGGTCGGCGCCATGGCGGGCGGCTGAGGCCAGGCCTGCTGCGGGGGTGCGATGATTATCACGCCCCTCACCCTATCCCTCTCCCCGTTGGGCGGGGCGAGGGAACAGAGAAACATTTCCACAAAACAATCATCGTCCGGAACGGCAACCCTTGATTAACCTTAAACTCAGAACTCAATCCTTATGACCAGGAGACCCATGTTAAAAATCATTCTTATCGCCCTCCCGGTGCTCATCGTTTTGTTTTGTATCGTGGTGACGCTGCAACCGGCGAGTTTCCGCGTGACCCGTTCGGCGACCATTTCTGCGCCGCCGGAACGGGTATTTTCCCACGTGAACGACCTCAAGCAATGGGAAGCCTGGTCGCCGTGGGTGAAGCTGGACCCCAATGCCAAAAGCACCTTCTCCGGCCCGGCGGCGGGCACGGGCGCCAGCATGACTTGGGCCGGCAACCGTGAGGTAGGCGAGGGCCGCATGACCATCACGGACAGCCAGCCCAACAAGCTCGTGCAGCTCAAACTGGAATTTCTCAAGCCGTTCCAGGCGGTCAGCACGGCGGAATTCACCTTCACCCCGCAGGGCAACGCCACGGAGGTGACGTGGACCATGTCCGGCCAGAACGATTTCATGGGCAAGGCTGTCAGCCTGTTCATGGACTGCGACAAGATGATCGGCGGCCAATTTGAGAAAGGGCTCGCCAGTCTGAATACCGCCGTAACCGCCGCGAAGCAGTAGCGCGCCGCGCCCGGTCCGTTTATGCTGTCGCCATGAACCGGGTGGATCGTCTCATGGCCATGGCGTTGCGGCTGCAAAGCCGCCGCGTGGTGCGTGCGGAGGATTTCGCCGCGCATTTTGAAATCAGCGTGCGCACGGTGTACCGTGACCTCGGCGCGCTGAGCGAGGCGGGCATTCCCATCGTGGCCGAGGCCGGCATCGGCTACAGCCTCGTTAAGGGTTACCATCTGCCGCCGGTGATGTTCACCGCCGACGAGGCCAGCGCGCTCTTCCTGGGTGAAAAGCTGGTGGAACAGTTCACCGATGCCTCGTTGCGCAAGCAGATGGCGTCGGCGTTGCTGAAAATCCGCTCGGTGCTGCCGCGCGACCGGCAGGATGACCTGGACCGGTTGGAACGTGCCACGGCGGTATTGCCGCATGCGGTGGCAAACCGGCCGCGGCTGGCGAGCGAGATGCTCAGCCCGTTGCAACGCGCCGTGGCCGGCCGGCAGGTGCTGGTGCTGGAATATCGCGGCGGCCGGCGCCAGGAGGTCACGCACCGGCTGGTGGAACCGCTGGGGCTGGTTTATTACGCGGAGAACTGGCATCTCATCGCCTGGTGCCGGCTGCGCCAGGATGTGCGCGATTTTCGCACGGACCGCATCCTCCGGCTGGAACTGCGCGAGGAACGCTTCGCGGGCCACGCCGATTTTTCGCTCCGGGATTATCTCGCCGCCGAAATGTCCTCCGGCCAGTTCGAGCTGGCGCAAATCAGCTTTGCCCCGGAAGTCATGGACCGCGTGCGGCGCGAGCATTACTGGGGGTTGGTGGAGGAAAAACCCGGCGCCGGCTTCGTGGAGGTGACGGTGCTGGAGCATTCGCTCGATTTTCTGACGCATTGGGTGCTGTCGTTCGGCCCGCAGGCCCGGGTGCTGGGGCCGGAGCGGTTTTGCCAAAAAGTGGCGGCGGCGGCGGCCCAAATTGCGGCGCAATACGCCGCCCCGCAGCCGGAATAACGCAACTGGAAAGGAAGCGCGCCCGCCCGGCACGGTGTCAGGACATGGGTGACACCGGTGGACAACTGGTGACCCTGCCGAAAGCGCGGGCAGTTGGGGGGCGACTTCCGGCAGGGCTATGAAAGTGCGGCGGTTTTGCGGCACCTCCCAGCCCCGATTGGGCGGATTCATCCGGGCCCCTTTGGGACCCTGGCGCAGCGGCCGGTTTTCGCCCGTTATTTCTGTGGTTCGGCCCTCTCATTTCCACTGAATGCGCACTTCATAGAGGTCAGCTCCGCCCACTTCATCATTAAAAAAGAGCGCAAGGGTGTTACTGTTCGCGGGTGTTGGAAGTTCGCTGATGGCAGCGACTCCCCTGCCGCTCAGCTTGGTCAACGTAACTTGACTGGGAGATTTTGGCCCGAAGAGGGACGTCAAAGCTTCAAACGGAATGCTGTTGGTCCCGTCCCACTGCGGCCGCCAGGCCATGCCATTGATGAAGGTGGGGTGGTTGCCCCCCTTTGGGTCTCCCGGGAAGCCGGCCTCTTCGTGTTCCCACCAGACTTTTTTACCCTGAATCTTGAGGGTATCCCTCCCATCAATGTACGCCTTGATGGTAATGGTTTTCTTGGTTCCGGCGGGGCTGAGGAAGGCAATGGCCAGTGCGCCTGCCACCAGCAGCACCCCAGCGCTGAGAAGCGCCATTTTTATTTTTGTTGATGTCATATTTTTCGGTTTTCCTTTGCGATGGGTTATTATTGCAACGTCCGCCGCCGGTAACCCCGAGAGCGGATTCCCGGGCGGGCGAACGATGGTTTCCACCATCGTTTTGACTTCACTGACTTGCTGAAAACGCAGCTCGGGATCCCCTTCTAACGCGCGTAACACGACCTCATCCAGCCGCACGTCAATTTGCACTTTCTTCGAAGGTGGTTCGAGCCGCCCGTTGGGCCGCTCCCCCGTGAGCAGTTCGTAGAGCACCACGCCCAGGGAATAAACGTCGGCGCGACTGTCCACGCGCTGTGGATCGGTCTTCTGCTCTGGTGCGCTGTAACCAGGCGTGCCAACGGCGGCCTGCGTGGCACCTTCCGGCACGGCGGGTTCACCTGCCGTGCCGCTGGCCAGCATCGCGCCGAACATTTTGGCAATGCCGAAGTCCGCCACTTTCACCCGGCCATCCTTGTCGAGCAGCAGGTTTTCCGGCTTGATGTCGCGGTGCACAATGCCCCGATCGTGGGCATATTGCAGCGCGTCGCACAGCGGCGGCACGATGGCCAGCGCCTCTGCTGGCGTGAACTTTCGCGTCTGTAACAGCTGGCGCAGATTGACGCCATCCACGAATTCCATGAGCAGGTAATAATACCCGCCCGCCGGGCCAAAATCATGAATGGTGACGATGTTCGGATGGTTCAACGCGGCGAGCGCCTGCGCCTCGCGCACAAAACGGTCGGCAAATTTCGCATCACCCCCGCGCTCCGGCGCCAGCAATTTTAACGCAACGAAACGGTTCAGGGACTTTTGCCGGGCCTTGTAAACCACTCCCATGCCGCCCCGGCCGAGACACTCCAGAATTTCAAGCTGGGGAAAATGCGGCGCAATCTGTTCTGGTGGCAGCGGTGGCTGCGCAGCCGGCTCCGCAGCCCCCTGCGTGGCTGCCATTGCCTCGGCCAGCAGACACCGCGGGCACAGGCCGGCCGTGGCGTCCGAAGGCAACGCCGCCCCGCACTTGGGACAGGCGGTCGCGGCCGAAGTTGACTCGCTCATATCGGGGTCCTGACGTGCCGGCGTAGTTTGGTTACCCACAAGTTTTCTTAACTTCCCAGGGCGGCAAACAAGGCGCGCATCTCCGCCTCAACTAGAGCGGGATCATCCAGCGTGCCGGCAACTTCCGCTTTCAGCAACTGCCGGAAGCGCCGTTTCAACCGGTGCACCGCCACTTTCAGTGCATTGGCATTCATCTCGCAACCGGCCGCCAACGCCGCCTGCTCCCCGCGCCCGGCATCGCCGGTGAGCCACGGCTTGGCCCGCTCGAAGAAATCCGCGCGCCCTTCAGCAACGCATTCGCGCCGGAGAGCCGCCAGCGCGTGCGCCACCACCGTCAGGGCCCATTGCCGGTCAAAAGCGGCATCGGGCGCCAACACCCCCGCATCCGATACCAATCGGGCTTCGGTTTTGTTGAGCGAAAGGTGTTCCACTCCGCCGCCGCGTTTGCTCCGCCCCAACGCCTCGCGGTGATGCGAGAGATAATGCTTTACCGCTCCAAGCAAATAGGAACGGAACCGGCCGCGCTCCGGCGCGGCGTGGGCAATGGCACCGCCCGCCAGCATCTGGGCAAAAAAATCATGCGCGAGGTCGCGCGCGGCATCCGCATCCCGCAAATTGTAGCGGAGGAACGTGGCCACCGGTTCGTAGTAGGCGTTGCATAATTCGGCCAACGCGCAGCGTCCCTCCGGGGAGTCGGCTTTCGCCCGGCTGACCTGCGTCCAGCGCGTCGTTCGAAAATCCCCGACGGACGTCCCCTGCGGGGGGTGGCACGGCAGCGGTGCTGTTGGTTCAGCGTTCATCAGGATCTGGATAAATCATGCCACAGTTGCCTGACGTGTTGGAAGCGAATGGTTACACATTTGGGGATCACCCGGCCCCATCCCGATCCAACTCAATTCAATTCCGATCACGCCAATTTTCGTAGCCTCGCTGGAAATGGCCACGTGATCCCTGGTGGCACCGGCGTAATTCGGGTCTATTGTGAAAATCAGGCGTACCCACTCAGCCGCATCCGGATTATTTCCCCGGCCGGGTGCGCTCCTTCGACACCAAGGCAAGAGCGCTTGGCCCGGAAGGGCCTGGTCAACGATGGCGGCGGAAGCGGCAAAAATAGCGGCGCTTTATTTCACCCCTCAGCATTCGACGCAAGCCCTCCCCGGAGCGCAGTTGCGCCAGCGGCATCCTCAAAAGGTGAACCGGATTATCTCGGCTCCG
>Ga0310811_10004811_pt1 | contig 17021 bp, 16 predicted proteins | sample YCmetagenome_FD_207642 | JGI IMG/M metagenome (GOLD analysis project Ga0310811, IMG submission 207642) | Soil microbial communities from experimental microcosm in Duke University, North Carolina, United States - YC | ecosystem: Engineered > Artificial ecosystem > Soil microcosm > Unclassified ...
CGAGGGTGATGGTGGCTGCGGTGGGGGTGGGGGTGGTCATGGCGAATCCTTCGTCCGCTAATCTGATAGGTGCACTCTCACCTTAACGGAATGTATCTATCACTTTCAACGTCCGCCGAAGGGATGCCCATGGCTCTGGCCGACCTGATCGCGGCTCGCCGTCCGCAACGCGCCGACGCTCGCCGCAACTTCGACGCGGTGCTGGCCGCGGCCGACGCGGCGTTCACCGAGCTGGGCGCGGAGGTGACGATGGAGGAGATCGCCAAGCGCGCCGGAATCGGCGTCGCCACGCTCTACCGCAACTTCCCGACCCGCGCGGACCTGATGGAATGCGTCTACATGGTCTCGGTGGACGAACTGGTGCGCTACGGCCAGGGCATCGACCGCGCCGACCCGCACGCCGCCCTCGTCGACTGGCTGCGCCACTTCGTGGTCCACCTGGCCACCAAACACGTGCTCGCCGCCGTCTTGACCCGCGAATCAAAGGCCTACCAGCCGAGCCGCGAGGCGATCTACGGCGTCGCCGACCCCTTGTTCGCCGATGCCCAGCAGGCCGGTGCCGTGCGCACCGATGTCGACGCCGACGACGTGATGCGGCTGTTTTTCGCCGCCACCGCCGGCATCTACCGCGACGACGCCCAACGCGACCGCATCGTCCAGATCATCTTCGACGGTATCGGAGCGAACCCGGCGGCAGGTACGTGAACTGCCGCCGAATCCGGCGGGCTCGCCGGTGGCTTCGATTTGATCACTTACGACGCAAAGCTTCCCGAACGCCGCTGGGCCGCACCCCACCCAACTGAATATGGCGCGGCCGGAGGAGAACTGACGCAAAATCCAGTTCTGCCGACCGGCCTCTGGCAGCCTCCGGATAACCCATCGCCGCCGCTAACGGCCATAGCTGTCGATCATGAGGCCGCGAAGCACGCCGAGAAGAATCGCGAGCGCGAGTACCCCGCCGAATGCGGCGGCGAGCACTATGCGGTTCACGGGCGTGTCGTCGGCGACTCCAGGTTCACGTGCACGGCGCCGACGGGCAAAAGCTCGCGCCGCCTGGTCCGTCCCCCACACGAGGAACGCGGAGCCGAGGGAGAGCGGAACGAGCCAGCCCAAGGCCTGGTGCGCGAACTCAGTACCGAGGCCGACGCAACCGAATTCGTCGCAGATATCTGATAGCGTGCCGCTGTCGTTAAGGGTCTTGTACTCGTAGTATGTGCCGACGAACGGCCAGGCCACCGCAACGCCGTAAGCGGCCAGACGGAGCACGACCCGGGAGCCGGGACGCGGCAGAGGTTCGAGTCCGGCGCCTTCCGGATCCGGCGACTCGTGGAATGGTCCGAGTATCTCGTCCCGCGGCTCGTCCTCGACGCCGACTTCGCTTCTCTCGCTCACGCATCCCCCGCAAACGCCGCACCATGTGTTGAAACCCCGGCCGTGAGAAGGCTACCGCCCGGAGCGGGAGAACGGTGCTCAAGGACTCCGATGCCGTGCGCATGAACGCACTGAACTCGCTGCATGCCACCTCAGAGATCGATGTCGGAGAGTTCATCTCCCGTGAGTCCCCGCGATTCACCGTTCGGCCACTTCCTGACGGGCAGACACGGGCCCCGGGGAACGACACCGGCCTCAGGCACGAGACCGACCCAGGGCGCACGAGGATCTGCCTTGTCAGGGCACTGACCGATCAGCTCTCACCACGGCTGTCCGAGCTCTCCGCTACGGTGATCCCGTGCGAATCTGTGTCTTCCTGTCTGCGGCCGATCTTCCTGAGCGCTACACCGATCCCGCCCGGGACTTCGCCGAACGGCTCGGGCGGGCGGGGCACACGCTGGTGTGGGGCGGCTCGGACGCCGGGCTGATGAAGGTGGTGGCGGACGGCGTGCAGAACGCGGGCGGCCGGCTGTGCGGGGTGTCCGTCGCCTTTCTGCAGGGGGTGGCCCGCCCGAACGCCGACGAGATGGTGTTCGCCGCCGACCTGGCCGAGCGCAAGAAGCTGCTGCTGGAGAAGGCCGACGCGGTCGTGATCATGGTCGGCGGCACCGGCACGCTCGACGAGGCCACCGAGATCCTGGAGCTCAAGAAGCACGGGCATACCGACAAGCCGGTGGTCCTGCTCAACACCGCGGGCTTCTACGACGGCCTCGCGCAGCAGTTCCGCCGGATGGAGGACGAGGGCTTCCTCGCCCGGCCGCTCACGGAACTGATGTACTTCGCCGACGAGCCCGCCGGCGCACTCGCCTACCTGGAGAGCGCGCCGGGGGCATCGGACGCCGGCTGACCGACGGACGGGCTGACCGACGGCTCCGGGCCGCCGGTCCGTCAGTCCTCTGCGGAGCTGCCCGCCTTGCCGCGCAGCGCGGCGAGGCCGCCGGGACCCACCGGGCGGCGGCGCTGGTCGGCTCCGGCGGACAGGCGCGAGGAGAGCCGCTCGACCTCCTTGGCGCCGCGGAACCCGATGGCCGCGGGCAGGACGCCGCGGGGCAGCCATTGCATGCCGCGGACCCAGGCCTGGCCGTAGACGTGCGCCGACCTGTGCACGATTCCCCGCGTCAAGCGCTCGACGGCGGGTTCCAGTTCGCCGGTCTTGTTCGCCGGCCACGGTAGCCGGGAGCGCATCTCGGCTAGCACGGTGTCCTTGTCGGCGCCGCGGACCATGTCGGTGTCGGTCCACGAGAGGTAGGCGACGCCGACGTCCACGCCGTCCGGGCGCACCTCGCTGCGCAGGCTGTGCGCGAACGCCTCCACGCCCGACTTGCTGGTGCAGTAGGCGGCCATCAGCGGGGTCGGCGTCAGCGCGGCGAGCGATGCCACCTGGAGGAGGTAGCCGCGGGAGCGGGTGAGCGCCGGGAGCATCGCGCGGGCGGTGGCGATGGAGCCGAGCAGGTTGACCTCGATGACGCGGTCGAAGGTGGCTGCGTCGCTGTCGGCGAAGGGTCCGCCGATGGCGATGCCGGCGTTGGACACGACGACGTCGATGGCGCCGAAGTGGTCGCCGACCTCGGTCGCGACCTCGGCCATCCGGGCCTTGTCGGTGACGTCGGCCTCCCAGACCGCGGCACCGGCGTCGGCCACGGCGTGCTCGCGGCAGACCTTCGCCGCCTGTTCGAGCTCGTACGGCTCCAGGCCGACGAGGGCGACGTTGGCGCCTCGGCGGACGAGGCTGAGCGCGAGCGAGGCGCCGATGCCGCGGGCGGCGCCGGTCACGACGGCGGTCTTGCCCGCGAGCTGCGCGCGGGCGGCGGGGTTACCCACGGTCGGTTCCCTTCGCGGCTTCGGCGACTTCGCCGGCGGTCACCATGGCGTGCACGCGCTGCCTGATCACCGAGCTGACGACGTCGGGGGCCTCCATCGGCGTCATGTGGCCGAGGCCGGTGAGCGTGGTCATGCCCTCGAACCTCGGCAGCGCGTCGGCGATGGCCTGCGCGTGGGCTGCGGCGGGGGTCAGCCGGTCGCTGGTGCCGAAGACCACCGACGTCGGCACGTCCAGCTTGCCGACGTGCGCGGTGACGTCGAGTTCGCTGAGCACCCGGCCCCATCCGGCGCGCGGCTTGGGCTTGCATGCTGCGATGATCCGCGCGTTCGCCTTCTGCAGCTGACGGCTCGACTTCGGGCCGAGCGCGGTGTGCTTCATCGCCGCGCGGGAGATCGGCGTGATCGGGCCGATCGGCAGCGTGCTGGTGAGCAGGAAGCGGTGCGCGGCGCGGTTGGCCTTCGGCAGGCGCTTGAGGCCGGGGACGACGCTGGACGAGCCGGGCAGGCTCGCGAAGCCGGTCGAGCAGAGCACCACTCCCCCGGCGCGGCCGAGGATCGCCGCGTCCTCGGCGGCGGCCATGATCGTCATGCCGCCCATGCTGTGGCCCGCCAGGACGGCCTGCTCGCCGTCGCCGAGGGTGGCGTCGAGCACGGCCCGCAGGTCCTCGACGAGGATCGGGACGCTGTACGCGCCGCTGCCGGGGATCTCGCTCTCGCCGTGGCCGCGCTGGTCGTAGGCGACGACGCGCAGGGCCGGCGTGCCCGAGCGCAGGGCCTTGATGACCGGGGCCCAGAAGGATATCCGGCAGGTCCAGCCGTGGATCAGCACCACGGTCGGCGCGCCGGCCGGGCCGTGCACCTCGACGTTGATCTGGGTGCCGTCGGCGGAGGCGACCCGCAGCCGGGTCTCCGGCACCGGCGGGTTCGCAAAGGGATCGCTGCTGGTCACGCTTGCTCCGCTCGGTTCGTGGCCATGGCCATGGTGGATGTGGTTGCGGGGGCGGCTGGCGCCGGGACCCGGACGTACTCGCGCACGTCGACGCGGCGGGTCTTGCGGCGGAACCGGAGCGTCGAGCCCGGCCACAGGGTCGGGTTGCGTCCGGCCTCGTTGAGGTACCAGCTCCTGCAGCCGCCGGTGTTCCAGACCGTCGGGCCCATCCGGCGCCCGACGTCCTCGCACCACGCCTGCTGGGCACGCTCGTCGGTGTCGAGGGCCGCCGCCCCGGACTTCTCCAGGGTCTTGATGAAGTCGACGATGTATGCGAGCTGCGACTCGATGATGTGCACCATCGAGTTGTGGCCGAGCCCGGTGTTCGGCCCGATCACGAAGCAGAGGTTGGGGAATCCGGCCACGGTCGTGCCGCGCAGGGCCCGCATGTCGCCGTCCCAGACCTCCTCCAGGGTGCGTCCGTCGACGCCCCGGACCTGCTTGGCGATCGGCATGTCGACCGTGTGGAACCCGGTGGCGAACACGATGGCGTCCACCTCGTGCCGCGATCCGTCCGACGCGACGGCGGTGCTGCCCTCGATGCTCGCCAGGCCGGAGGCGACGACCTCGGAATCGGGCTGCGCGAGCGCGGGATAGTAGTCGTTCGAGAGCAGGACCCGCTTGCAGCCCATCACGTAGTCCGGCGTGAGCTTGGCGCGCAGCGCGCGGTCCTTGACCGCCTTGTTCATGTGCGCGCGGGCCAGGCGCGACGCGGCCTTCATCAGCGCGGGCTGCTTGACGAAGCCGCCGACGGTGGCCTCGCGGCCGGCGTAGATGCCGAGGCGGGCGATCCGCTGCGTCGGCGGGACGTGCGTGTACAGCCATTTCTCGGCGGCGGTGATCCTCCGGTCGCGGCGCGGCATCACCCAGGCGGGCGTGCGCTGGAACAGGACGAGTTTCGCAGCCTTCTTCTGCAGCTGCGGCACGATCTGGATCGCGGAGGCGCCGGTACCGACGACGGCGACGCGCTTGCCGGCCAGGTCGGTCCCGTGGTCCCACCGCGCCGAGTGGAAGAGCGCGCCGGGGAAGGTGTCGAGGCCCGGGATGTCAGGCATCGAGGGGTCGGAGAGCGGGCCGGCCGCCGAGATCACCACGTCGGCGAGCAGCTCGCCGCGCGTCGTGCCGACCAGCCACTTCGCCACGTCGGCCCGCCAGATCGCGCCGGTGACGGCGGTGTCGAAGTGCAGCCGGGAGCGCAGTCCCGGGCGGTCGGCGACATCCTCCAGGTAGGCGCGGATCTCCGCCTGGCCGGAGAAGCTGCGCGACCAGCGCGGGTTCGGCGCGAAGGAGAAGGAGTACAGGTGGGACGGCACGTCGCAGGCGCAGCCTGGATACGTGTTGTCGCGCCACGTGCCGCCGACGGACGCGGCCCGCTCCAGGATCACGAAGTCGCGCACGCCCGCCTCCAGCAGCTTGATCCCGGCGCCGAGGCCGCCGAAGCCGGAGCCGATCACGGCCACCCGCACGTGCCCGGGCAGCTCGGCCCCGCCACTCGACGCCGGCGGCTCGCCCGCGGTGAACCAGGACGCGAACGGCGGCGTGGAGAATCCCTCGATCCGGTAGCGGCCCCACGGGTCGGGATCGCCCACGTCGGCCGCGGCCGAGCCCTGCGGCGTGGTCAGCGTGCCGCGCCGCCGCCCGGGCGCGAGCACCTCGTCCAGCGCCGGGTCGGCGGCGATCCGCCCGTACCAGTGGTACCGGCCGTCGATGGGCTGGAAGTAGCCGCGCAGCTCGACGCGCACGTCGAAGCCGCGCTCACCCACCTCGAGCCGCGCAGTGCCCTGGTAACCGTCTTCATCGTCGAAGTCCGCCACGAGGCCTGTTCCTTCCTCAGGAGTCCCCTGACACCAGCTTCAAGGAGGGCGCGGAGCGCGGACCCTCCGGCGCTTCGCCCTCCGGACGTCCGGCGAAGCGCGACCTGCCGAGTTCGAGCTCTTGGTCGAGCACGCCGGCCGGGAGCACGCCCGCCAGCGCCGCGTAGATCAACTGGGTGGTGTACCCGATCGCGTGCACGCGGCTCATCGACCGGCGCTGCAGCCACCACTCGACGGTGGCCTGGACGAGCCCGGTGATGCCGTACGCCCAGGGCTCGGCCGCGCCGGAGTCGAGCCCGTAGGCGCGCAGGTAGTCGCCGAACAGCGCGGTCAGCGCGGAGGCGATCACCTCCTTGTTGCGCTGGTACGGGTCGTTCTCCGCCGGGATCTCGCCCGCGGTGTGCCGCACGATCAGCCAGTACAGGTTCGGCAGCTCGTCGATCACCTCGAAGTACGCGGTGATGGTGCCGCGGATCCGGGCGAGCGCGGGCAGGTCGGCGCCGATGGCCGGCAGCAGCCGTTCAAGCAGCACGCTCGAGCCGAACTCCCCCAGCGCCGTGACCAGCGCGGTCTTGTCCTCGAAATAGCGGTAGAGCACCGGCTTGGTGACCCCGGCCTCGGCCGCCACCGCCTCCATCGTCACGTCCGGGCCCTGCGCGGCCAGCACCCGCAGCGCGGCCGCGACGAACTCGGCGCGGCGCTGCTCCCGGTGCGCGCTCCAGCGGTCCCGACGCGCGTCGCCGCCGTCCGCTTTCGGGCCCTTGACAGATGCGTTCACGGTGAGCACGCTACCAGAAGTAACTGTTACTTCAAGTCATAGTTTCGCGGGAGGCCTCGATGACGACGAAGACGGCGGGCGAGTCGGGCACCCCGGCGCCCGACCTCGAGCGCAAGGCAGAGCGCCTGCTGCGCTCCACGGCGGCGCGCGCCTACGACCCCGACCTGGACATCGACTGGAGCGCCCCGCTGGTCGAGGACGCCCCGTTCATCAAGCCGGAGCGCAGTTCGCTCTACGGCACCGAGGTCTGGGACCGGCTGACCGAGCAGGAGCGGCTGACCCTGATGCGGCACGAGGGGGCCAGCGTGATGAGCGTGGGCCTCTGGTTCGAGGAGATCCTCATCCGGATGCTGGCGAAGATCGCCTACGAGGGCGATCCGACCAGCCTGCGGGTGCAGTACGCGTTCGCCGAGATCGCCGAGGAGTGCCGGCACTCGACGATGTTCGCCCGGACCATCCAGAAGATGGGCGTCCCGGCGTATGGCGTGAACAGGCACGTGCACCGGCTCGGCCGGGTGCTGCCCTTCCTCGCCCGCGGCGAGGTGATCTGGGCCGCGACGCTGCTCGGCGAGGAGATCCCGGACCGGCTGCAGCGCGAGATGGTCGAGGACCCGCGGTTGCAGCCGCTGATGCGGATGGTCAACCGGATCCACATCATGGAGGAGGCCCGGCACATCGGCTTCGCACGCGAGGAGCTGGCCAAGGAGGCCGCGAACGCGCCGGGCTGGGTGCGGCCGATCCGCCGGCTGCTGATCGCGCACATCGCCTTCATCGTCAGCAGGAGCCTGATCAATCCGGAGGTCTACCGCTCGATCGGGCTCGACCCGAAGCAGACCAGGAAGATCGCGCTGCGCAACCCGCACCACCAGGCCACCTTGCGCTGGGCCGCGGAGAAGGTCGTGGCCGCGCTCGACGAGCAAGGGCTGATCGGCCGCCCGGGACGCGCCTGGTGGAAGGCCTCGTACCTGATCAAGTGACGGTTCGAGTACTCTGCGCGCCATGACGCTGCCCGACTACCTGAGCCTCGGCCTCTCGGTCATCGCGCTCGTATTCTCGATCGCCACGTTCGTCTACAACACCTACGAGCAGTATCTGAAGGCTGCGAAGCTCCAACTGGTGCTGGGCAGCGAGCTGAAGTTCGGCTTCCTCGACGGCAGGTCGACGCTCGGCTTCTGGGTGCCGGTGGCACTGGCGAACCAGGGCGCGGTGGACGCCGTCGTGCTGCGGATCGAGGGCGAGCTGACCCGCTCGGGCGGCACGCCGGTCCCGGTCCAGTGGTACACGGTCGGCGACTACGACGGCGCGAAGGACCAGTTCGTGCCGAAGGGCTGGACCGACACCCTGATCGTGGCGAGCAGGAAGGCGACGACGACGTGGATCGGCCTGCACACCACGGTCGACGTCCCGCGGCCGGTCGAGAGCGGCGTCTACGCGCTCAATCTGCGCGTGTTCGCGCCCGTCGACGCCAGGCGCCGGGCCCAGCGCGTGGACCGGGACGGCAAGGCGCTGCCGGCGACGAGCTGGGCCGGTCAGCTGACGCTGGAGGCGCAGGCGACACCGGAGGTGCCCAGGCGCGCCGCGGACGAGGCCGGGCTCAACCTGAGCGGCGCGCAACTGGTGCACCTGACGGGGGTCACCCCGCAGAGCGTCACCGCGCTGGTCCCGGGGCTCAAGAGCATCGTCGGCTAGGCGGGACGCGGCAAGCGGGCCGGCCGGCATCGCCGGGGCGCGAGTGCCGGGGGGCGACGGTGCCCGGGCGCGCAGGCCATCGCCGGCCGGGCTGGGCCACGGGCCGGCCGGCCGAGCCGGGAGCGGCCGGGAACGCGCCCGCCGGGCCGGGCCGCGCGGTCTCAGGGGTCCGGCAGCCGCTTGACCGCGAGCAGCGCGAGGTCGTCGGTCAGCCGCGGCCCCGCGTGCTCGTGCACGGCGCGCAGCACGTGGTCGAGCAGCGGGTCAGGCTCCTGGTACTCGGCCCAGATCGGGCTGGCCGGGTCGAGCCGGAAGAAGCTGCCGCGCTTGTCCCGCGCCTCGGTGGTGCCGTCCGTGTAGAGCAGCATCATGTCGCCGGGCACGAAGTCGGCCTTGTAGACCTGCGGCGGATCGCCCGCGAGGTCGAGCAGGCCGAGCGGCGGGCTGGTCTCGGGCGGGTCCAGCGCGGTGGCCTCCCCCCGGTGGATGCGCAGCGGGGCCGGGTGGCCGCAGTTGACCAGCTCGGCCTGGGCGCTGCCCGGCGGGATCGAGACCAGCACGGCCGTGACGAACTCCTCGGTGTCCGATTGCGGCCGGCGGGCCAGGGCCTGGTGCATCCGCAGCGCGATCGCGCCGAGCTCGCCCTCCTGGTGGGCGGCCTCGCGGAAGATGCCGAGCACGTCGGCGGCGGCCTCGACCGCGGGCAGGCCCTTGCCGCGCACGTCGCCGATGATCAGCCGGTCGCCGAACGGCGTGGTCATCACCTCGTACAGGTCCCCGCCGATCCGCGCCTCCGCGGCCGCCGCCGCGTACCGGACGGCCGAGCGCACCGAGACCAGGTCGGTCGGCAGCGCCCGGAGCAGCACCTGCTGCGCCACCTCGGCGACCGTGCGCACGTCGGTGAGCATGCGCTGCTGGCGCTGCGTGTAGCGCACCACGGCCCAGGCCATCAGCGTGACGGTGACCACGGAGAACTCGGTTCCGATGATCACCACCTGCGGGATGCCGTCGGCGAAGAGCGAGAGAAGCAGCGAGATGACCACGCAGAGCAGTCCGATGAGCAGCGGCCGGAGCTGGCGCAGCGGGGTGACCGGAACGCCGAGCGCGGGCGGCACGGAGAGCGTGGCCGCGAAGGTGATGTCCTTCGGCGTCGCGAGGTCGGCGACGACAGCGGCGACGATCAGGACGTACGGCATCGCGCGCACGAGCCGGCCGGACCGGCCGGGTGGCGGAGTGTCAGATGCGAACTGGCTGCTCATCCCACAGGAAACGGTATGCGGATCTTGAGGTGGCCGCAACGGCCCGGGCGCTCGGGCCGAAGCGGGCCCTCTCGACATGACTTACCGGTAAGTAATATCCCACCCACCAGGACGTACGGTCGATCGGAGTACTCATGGCCGAGCTCACAGCTTACGCCGAATCACGGCGCCGCGTCTCGTCCCGCGGCCTGCGACTCGCCGTGTTCGAGAACGCGGTCGACGGTCCGTGCTTGCTGTTCGTGCACGGATACCCGGATACCCACGCCGTCTGGGACGCGGTCCGCGAACGGCTGGCCGGGCGCTTCCGCACGGCGCGGTACGACGTACGCGGAGCCGGGGCCTCGGACGTACCGCGCCGTACGCGGGATTACGGGCTCGATCGGCTGGCCGACGATCTGTTCGCCGTGGCCGACGCCGTGAGCCCGGACCGGCCGGTCCACCTCGTGGCACACGACTGGGGCTCCATCCAGGCCTGGCACGCGGCGACCGATCCGCGCGCGCAACGCCGGATCGCCTCGTTCACCACGATCTCGGGGCCCTGCCTCGACCATACGGCCTTCTGGTTCCGCGACCGGCTCCGGCGGCCCACGCCCCGCCACCTCGCGCAGTACCTGACGCAGGCGACGAAGTCCTGGTACATCTACGCGTTCCACATCCCGTTCGCCGCGCCGCTGCTCTGGCGGTGCCGGCTCGCGCGCAAGTGGGGCGAGCTGCTGCGGAAGGCCGAGGGCATCGAGCCGGGCCCGGGGCATCCGCAGGCGACGCTCGAGGCCGACGCCGTGCGCGGGATCAACCTCTACCGCGCGAACATGATCAGAAGGCTGACGCGGCCGGAGTTCCGCTTCGCGAAGATTCCGGTTCTGATCATCAGCCCTTTGCACGACAGGTTCGTCAGCCCGGCGCTCGCCGAGGGGCTGGAGCGGTGGGCGCCGGACCTGCGACGCGAGACCCTGGAATGCGGCCACTGGGGCGCGCTCACCCGCCGGGCGGCCGAGGTCGCGGGCATGATCGAGCGGTTCGTGAGCGAGGTCGAGGCCGGGGAGCCCGAATAGGACCGCCGCATCGACCCGGTCCACCCACTGGACCGGGTACCTGCCTGGCAGCTGCCCCGAAAGAGCGCGAGGGCAGCGGGCCGCGGAACATGGCGGATCGCGCGGAGGCCGGGCGGCGAGCTGACCGTCGCGTCCTCGGCACGCGGCACGATCGTGCCCGGCCGGGTGCCGCTGGCGTTCACGTGGGCGATCGGCAAGACTGAGGCGGAAGATCGCCGACGCCGCCGACCGAGGGAGCCAGATCCGTGCCGAGTCACCTGACCGCCGCCGCGCAGGCCGCACCGACCACGCCCGCGCTCGTCGTGGACGTCGACACGCTGGACCGGAACATCGGGCGGATGGCCGAGGCGGCGCGCACGGGCGGATTCGCGCTGCGCCCGCACGCGAAGACGCACAAGTGCCCGCAGATCGCGGAGAAGCAGCTCGCGGCCGGGGCGGTCGGGCTGACGGTGGCGACGATCGGCGAGGCTGAGGTGTTCGCGGCGGAACGGGTCACCGACTTGTTCATCGCCTATCCGCTCTGGCTCGACGAAGGCAGGCAGCGGCGGCTGGCCAAGCTCGCGGCCGGGGCGCGCGTGCAGGTCGGCGTCGACTCGGCCGAGAGCGCGCGGCGGATCGTCGGAACCGGCGCGAGCGTGCTCATCGAGATCGACAGCGGGCATCACCGGACCGGCGTGCGGCCGGCGGATGCGGGGGCGCTGGCCGCCGCGGTGAGTGAGCTCGGGCTCGCGGTCGAGGGCGTGTTCACCTTCCCCGGCCACGGCATGGCGCACGCCGAGGACCTGACGGCGGCCGAGGTCCGGATGCAGGCCGCGCGCGATCAGGAGGCTGCGTTGGTCGCTGCCGCGGCGGCGCTCCGGGGCGCCGGGATCGAGCCGGTGATCGTCAGCGGCGGTTCGACGCCGACCGCGGCCCTGCGCGAGGACGGCCAGATCAACGAGCTGCGGCCCGGCGTCTACGTGTTCAACGACGCGATGCAGGTGGCTCTCGGCTCGTGCGGCGTCGAGGATGTCGCGCTGGCCGCCGCGGGGACCGTGGTGAGCGTCCCTGCGGCGGACCGGTTCGTGCTCGACTCCGGGAGCAAGGTGCTCGGGGCCGACCCGAACGCCTGGTCGCCGGGCTACGGGCTGGTGCCCGAGTATCCGGGTTCGAAGGTCGTCCAGCTCTCCGAGCATCACGCTGTCGTGCAGCTCCCCGAGGGCGTGACCGCGCCGCGCCTCGGGGATCGGGTCGCGATCGTCCCGAACCACGTGTGCAACGCGGTCAACCTCGCGGCCGACCTGGTCGTCGTGCAGCAGGGCACGCACGTGGACAGTTGGCCGGTGGCCGCTCGCGGCGCGAACGCCTAGAGGGGCGTGACGTAGGCGCCGGAGATGCCGCCGTCCACGATGAACGTGGACGCGGTGATGAAGGACGCGTCGTCGCTGCCGAGGAACGCGACGGCCGCCGCGATCTCCTCCGGCTCGGCGAAGCGGCCGACGGGAATGTGCACCAGCCGGCGCGCCGCGCGCTCCGGGTCCTTGGCGAACAGCTCCTGCAGCAGCGGCGTGTTCACCGGCCCGGGGCACAGCGCGTTGACCCGGATGCCCTCGCGCGCGAACTGGACGCCGAGTTCGCGGCTCATCGCGAGAACCGCGCCCTTGGACGCCGTGTATGAGATCTGCGAGGTGGCGGCCCCCATCAGCGCGACGAACGAGGCCGTGTTCACGATCGAGCTCTTGCGGCCCGACTCGGCGTACTGCTTCTGCATGTGCGGGATGGCCGCCTTGCAGCACAGGTAGACGCTGGTCAGGTTGACCTCCTGGACCTTGCGCCAGGCCTCGATGCCGGTGTCCAGGATCGAGTCGTCGTCCGGCGGCGAGATGCCGGCGTTGTTGAAGGCCAGGTCGAGCGAGCCGAATCGGTCCACTGTCGTCTGGAACAGCGCCTCGACCTGCTCGCGGTTCGTCACGTCGGTCTGCACGAACAGGCCGCCGACCTGCTCGGCGGCCTTCGTCCCCGCCGTCTCGTCGAGGTCCGCGATGACGATGTGCGCTCCTTCCGAGGCGAGCCGGCGCGCCGTGGCCAGGCCGATGCCGCTGGCGCCGCCGGTGACGACGGCTGCCTTCCCGGCGTAACGCTCCACCATGAGGTTCTCTCTTTCGATCAGTGTGCGATGAAGACGTTCTTGGTCTCGGTGAACGCGTCGAGCGCGTCCGGGCCGAGCTCGCGGCCGAGGCCGGATTCCTTGTAGCCGCCGAAGGGGGTCCAGTAGCGGACCGATGAGTTGGAGTTGACCGAGAGGTTCCCGGCGCGGACGGCGCGCACCGTCCGCAGCGCGCAGCCGATGTCCCGCGTCCAGACGGAGCCGGACAGGCCGTAGCTCGTGGCGTTGGCGAGCTCGATCGCGTCGGCCTCGTCCTCGAAGGGCATCACGGCGACGACCGGCCCGAAGATCTCCTCCGTGGCGACCCGAGATGCGGGGTGGACGGGCGCGAGCACGGTCGGCGGGTACCAGAAGCCGGGACCGTCGGGCGCGTGGCCGCGGAAGACGATCGGTGCGTCGTCGGGCACGTACGCACGGACCCGCTCGCGCTGCGCGGCGGAGATGAGCGGACCCATGTCCGTGCTCTCCTGCGAAGGGTCACCGACGCGGATGGCCTTCACGGCCGGCTCCAGCAGCTCCAGGAAGCGGTCGTAGACGGTGCGCTGCACGAGGATCCGGCTGCGCGCGCAGCAGTCCTGGCCCGCGTTGTCGAACACGGCTCCGGGGGCGGCGGCCGCGGCCCGCTCCAGGTCGGCGTCGGCGAAGACGATGTTCGCGCTCTTGCCGCCGAGCTCCAGCGTCACCGGGATGATCCGGCCGGCGGCCTTCGCCGCGATCTCCCGGCCGACGCGCGTGGAGCCGGTGAAGACGATCTTCGCGACGCCGATGTGCTCGACGAGCCGCGAACCGGCGACCGGTCCGGTGCCGGGCAGCACCTGGAAGACGTTCGGCGGAATCCCCGATTCGCGCCCGAGTTCGGCCAGCCGCAGCGCGGTCAGCGGCGTGTTCTCGGCGGGCTTGAGGATCACCGTGTTCCCGGCGGCGAGCGCGGGCGCGACACCCCAGGCGGCGATCGGCATCGGGAAGTTCCACGGCGCGATCACCCCGACGACGCCGACCGGCTCCTTGAACGTGATGTCGATGCCGCCGGGCACCGGGATCTGATGCCCGGTCAGCCGTTCGGGGGCACCCGCGTAGTACTCGAACAGGTCACGCGCGTTGCCCGCCTCCCAGCGCGCCGATCCGATCGGGTGGCCTGAGTTCGCGACCTCCAGCTGCGCGAGTTCCTCGATCTCCTCGTCGATACGTCGCGCGAATCGGCGCAGCAGCCGGGCGCGGTCGCCCGGGGCCACATCGCGCCACGCCGGAAACGCCGAGTTCGCGCGGACGACCGCCTCGTCCACGTCGTCCACCGACGCCATGGGAATCTCGGCGATCGGCCGCTCGGTGGCCGGGTTGAGCACCGTGTAGGTGGGCTCGCTCATCGATCTGCGGCTTCCTTCTCGCTCTGTTCGACGAGAGCTGCGAAGAGCCGCAGCTCACGATCCTGCTCCGGGTGCCACTGCACGCCCACCGCGAAGGTCCTGTCGGGCGCGACCACCGCCTCGATCGTGCCGTCGGGCGCGCGGCCGGTCACGGCCAGGCCCTCGCCGAGTCGGCCGATCGCCTGGTGGTGGTAGCAGGACACGGTGACATTCCAGCCGAGGACCGAGCCGGGGAGCCTGTCCTGGTCCAGGCTGACCTCCGTGCCCTTGAAGACGGCGATGCCGGCCCTGTGGTCCTCGATGTGCTGGACGAGCGAACCGCCGTAAAGCACATTGAGCAGCTGCGCGCCGCGGCAGACGCCGAGAACGGGGATGTCGCGGTCCAGCGCGGCGGCCAGCAGAGCGAGCTCCCACGCGTCACGCTGCGCCCTCGGCTCGTCCGTGAAGGCGTGCGGCACCTCGTCGTAGCGCGCGGGATCGACGTCCGGGCCGCCGGTGACGACCAGGCCGTCGATCTCCGCGGCGATCTGTTCGGCGGCGCTCGTATCGTCGATCGGGGGCAGCAGCAGCGGAAGGCCGCCCGCCTGCGCGACGCAGTCCACGTACGTGGCCGGAATGACCGCTGCGGCCTGCTTCCAGACTCCCCACGACGTCAGCTCGCGGTACGTGCTGATCCCGATCCTCGGTCGCATGCTCACAGTCGCTCGAATCCTCTGCGTCGTTCCCAGTCCGTCACGGCCGCCTCGAACGCGTTGATCTCTATCCGCGCCGCGTTGAGGTAGTGCGCGACGACGCCCTCGCCGAAGGCCGACCCGGCCAGGCCGCTGGCCGCGAACAGCTCGGCCGCGTCGCGCAGGTTGCCCGGCACCCGGGCACGGTCGGCGCCGTACGCGCTGCCGTGGAACTCGGGCTCCAGCGGAAGCTCGCGGTCGATGCCGTCGAGCCCCGCGGCGATCATCCCGGCGACGGCCAGGTACGGGTTCACATCGCCGCCCGGCACGCGGTTCTCCACGCGCAAGCCGTAGCCGTGGCCGACGACGCGCATCGAGCAGGTGCGGTTGTCGCGGCCCCAGGCGACGGTCGTCGGCGCGAAGCTTCCGTCGGCGTAGCGCTTGTAGGAGTTGATGTTCGGCGCGTAGAGCAGCGTCAGGTCCCTGACGTGAGCCAGCTGGCCGGCCAGGAAGTGCTCCATGACCTTGGAGAAACCGTGCTCGCCGTCTCCCGCCAGCACCGCCGCGTCGTCCGCGGCGGAGCGCAGGCTCAGATGAATGTGGCAGGAGTTGCCCTCGCGCTCGTCGTACTTCGCCATGAAGGTGAGGCTGCGGCCCTGCTGCGCGGCGATGTTCTTGGCGCCGGTCTTGTAGATCGAGTGGTTGTCGCAAGTCGTCATCGCATCGGCGTAGCGGAAGGCGATCTCGTGCTGGCCCGGGTTGCACTCGCCCTTCGCCGACTCGACGTAGAGCCCCGCGCCCGTCATCCCGTTGCGTATCGCGCGCAGCAGCGGCTCGATGCGGGCCGTACCGAGCATCGAGTAGTCGACGTTGTACTGGTTGGCCGAGGTCAGGCCGTCGTAGTTGCGCTCCCACGCCTGCTCGTAGGTGTCGTTGAAGACGATGAACTCCAGCTCGGTGCCCGCGTACGCGACGAGCCCGCGCTCGGCGAGCCGGTCGAGCTGGCGGCGCAGCAGCTGGCGCGGGGACGCGGGAACGGGCTCGCCGCTCTCCCAGAGCACGTCGGCGAGGACGCCGGCCGTGCCCGGCTGCCAGGGGATCATCCGCAGGGTACTGATATCAGGCTTGAGCACGAAGTCGCCGTAGCCGGTCTCCCAGGAGGACAACTCGTACCCGGCGACCGTGTTCATGTCGACGTCGACGGCCAGCAGGTAGCTGCACGCCTCGGTCTCGTGCGGGACGACGACGTCGAGGAAGTACTCGGCCGACATCCGCTTGCCCTGCAATCGGCCCTGCATGTCGGTGAGCGAGACCTCGACGGTGTCCACGGCGCCCTCCGCGACCAGCGCGCGCAGGCGATCGAGGGTGAGCATGCCGGGACGCCTGCCGGTTGTGCCGTCGATGCTGTTCATGCACCCGCCTCCGAGGCAGCGATAAGCTTTTGGACGGAGATTCGTCCATTGAGCGGTGAAAGTCAAGGGGTCCTCCGAGGGGCGCGGACCCGCCACCCGCTTCGGCCCGGGGACGCGTGTCTCAGCCTGCGAGGAAGCCGCGCAGCAGCACGGCGGTGCCCTCGAGGTGCTCGGCCATGGCGCGGCGTGCTGTCTCGGCGTCGCCTTCGAGGACTGCGGCGCCGATCCGGCGGTGCTGTTCGGAGGAGTGCCGGAGGTTGGCCTCCAGCATGGGGATGGCGTCGAGCAGGTCGTTGACGCGCAGCCGGGCCTCGGCGACCGCCCCGGCCAGCTGCGTGGAGCCGGACAGCTCGGCGAGCGCCAGATGGTAGCGCGTGTCGGCGATCCGGTAGTCGGCGGACTCGGCCTGCTCGGCCGCGTCCATCCGCTGTATCAGCAGCCTGCGTTCCCCGGCGCCGAGCCGCCGGCGCGCCGCGGTCTCGGCGGCGCCGGTCTCGACGGCGTGCCGGAAGGTGAGCGCGTCCTCGAGGCCGCCGGGCAGGTCGCCGAGCAGCTCAGGCAGCCGCTCCGGCGGCGGCGGGCCCGGGCGCCGCAGC
>Ga0310811_10004813_pt1 | contig 17017 bp, 11 predicted proteins | sample YCmetagenome_FD_207642 | JGI IMG/M metagenome (GOLD analysis project Ga0310811, IMG submission 207642) | Soil microbial communities from experimental microcosm in Duke University, North Carolina, United States - YC | ecosystem: Engineered > Artificial ecosystem > Soil microcosm > Unclassified ...
AAACTCTACGGCCGCGAGCGCGAGGTCGCGTCTCTCCTCGCCGCCTTTGACCGCGTGGTCGCGAGCGGCGTGCCCGAACTCGTGTTGGTCTCCGGCTATGCCGGCGTCGGCAAGTCCGCGGTCGTCAACGAGCTGCACAAGGTGCTGGTGCCGCCGCGCGGTCTGTTCGCCGCCGGCAAGTTCGACCAGTACAAACGCGACATCCCCTATGCGACGCTGGCCCAGGCGTTGCAGAGTCTGGTCCGCTCCTTGCTCGGCCAAAGCGACGCCGAGCTTGGCACGTGGCGCGAGGCGCTGGGGCAAGCGCTGGGCCCGAATGGTCAGCTCATGGTCGACCTCATCCCCGCCCTGGAGCTGCTGATCGGCCCGCAGCCACCCGCGCCGGAGCTGCCGCCGCAAGACGCACAGCGCCGTTTCCAGCTGGTGTTCCGCCGCCTGCTCGGCGTGTTCGCCCGGCCGGAGCATCCGCTGGCCTTGTTTCTGGACGATCTGCAGTGGCTGGACGCAGCGACCCTGGACCTGCTTGGGGATCTTATGAGCCAATCTGACCTGGGGTCGCTGCTGCTGCTGGGTGCCTTCCGCGACAACGAGGTGGGCGCAATGCATCCGTTGGCGCGCCGCCTGCAGGAGATCCGGCAGGCGGGTAGCCGGGTAAGCGAGATCGTGCTGGTCCCCCTGGCGCGCGCGGATGTCGGACATCTTGTTGCCGACGCGCTCCATGCCACGCTCGAGACGACGCTCCCTTTGGCAGCCCTGGTCTACGAAAAGACCGGCGGCAATCCGTTCTTCACGATCCAGTTCCTAACCGCCCTGGCCGAGGAGAAACTGCTCACCTTCACCCCCGGTGTCGGGCGCTGGCTCTGGGACCTGAAGCGCATCCGCGCCAAGGACTATAGCGACAACGTGGTGGCGCTGATCGTGGCCAAGCTCGCCCGCCTGCCGCTAAAGACGCAGGAGGCCCTGCAATGGCTCGCTGCCCTCGGCAACACGGCGAATTTCTCCATGCTCGCGCTGATTCTGGGGCGAGCTGCCGAGGCGATCCATGAAGCGCTCTGGGAGGCGGTGCGGGCTGGCCTGGTGCTGCGGCAGGACGAGGCCTACGCCTTCCAACATGATCGAGTTCAAGAGGCGGCCTACTCGTTGATTCCTGAGGCGGTGCGGCCTGAACGGCATTTGCGCATCGGCCGCACCCTCTCGTCCAGCCTGCCGCCTGACCAGGCGGCCGAACGGATCTTTGACATCGTCACCCAGCTCAACCGCGGCACCGTGCTGGTCGACGCGCCTGACGAACGTGAACGCATCGCCGCACTCAATCTGCAAGCCGCCGAACGCGCCAAGGCCGCCGCGGCCTATGCCACGGCCCTGACCTACCTTGCCGCTGGGGCGAGCCTGCTGGCGGACGACCGATGGGAACGGCGCTACGAACTCGCTTTTGCGCTCGAGTACCACCGCGCCGCGTGCGAACTGCTGACGGCCGACCTTGGTGCAGCGGAAGAGCGGCTGACGATGCTCGCAGGGCGCGCCAGGAACCTCATCGACATCGCCGCCGTCGCTTGCCTACGCATGACACTTTACACGACGCTCGATCGGACCGACCGCGGTGTCGAGGTGTGCCTCGATTACCAACGACACAGAGGCACTCATTGGTCGGCGCATCCCACAAATGACGAAGTCAGGCAGGAATACGAGCAGATATGGCGCCAGATCGGGGATCGTTCGATCGAAGACTTGATTGACTTGCCGCTGATGAAGGATCCCGAGATCCGCGCGACCCTTGATGTTCTTACCGAGGCCATGTCGCCGGCATTGTTCACCAACAAAAATTTACTGTCGCTGGTGACTTGCCGGATGGTCAATCTCAGCCTGCAACATGGCAATAGCGACGGTTCGTGCTTTGCTTATGTCTGGCTTGGCATGATACTCGGGACGCACTTTGGCGACTACCAGGCCGGATTCCGATTCGGCAGGCTCGGCTACGATCTGGTGGAGACGCGCGGACTGCGTCGCTACCAGGCGCGTGCTTACCTGTGCTTCGGGAATCTTGTCATGCCCTGGACGAGGCACATCCCAACCGGCCGGGCCTTGGTACGCCGTACCTTCGACGTCGCAAATAAAATCGGCGACCTCATCTTTGCCGCATATAGCTGCAATAACCTCAACACGAATCTTCTCGCAGCCGGCGACCCGCTGGACGAGGTGCAGAGTGAAGCCGAGCGCGGGCTTGAATTCGCACGGAAAGCTCGGTTTGGGCTGGTGGTAGACATTATTACCGCCCAGCTCGGTCTGATTCGAACGCTGCGTGGCCTGACGCCTGAATTCGGCTCATTTAACGATGAAGGGTTCGACGAAAGCCGGTTCGAACACCACGTGCAGAGTGATCCACGCTTGGCGATTGCTGAGTGCTGGTATTGGATCCGCAAGCTGCAAGCGCGCGTCTACGCGAATGATTGCGCTTCTGCTCTCAAGGCGGCGGCGCGGGCGGAACAGCTGCTCTGGACGTCGCCGTCATTCTTTGAGCTGGCAGAATATCATTTCTACGCCGCGCTGGCGCGGGCGGCACTTTGCCATGCGGCCGCCGATGCGGAGCGGAACCCGCATCTGGAGGCACTGGCTGCGCATCACCGTCAGCTTCAGCTCTGGGCCGAGAACTGCCCGGAGAACTTTGAAGACCGTGCCGCACTGGTCGGCGCGGAGATTGCCCGCCTTGTGGACCGCAGCCGTGACGACGCGATGGACCTTTACGAACAGGCCATCCGCGCGGCGCGCGACAATGGTTTCGTCCACAACGAGGCGATCGCCAACGAACGGGCTGCGCACTTCTACGCGGCACGCGGTTTCGAAACGATTGCCCGTGCCTATCTGCGCAACGCCCGCTACTGCTACACGCGCTGGGGGGCCGACGCCAAGGTCAGACAGCTCGACCAGTCCTATCCCCGGCTCAAGGATGAGCTGACTTCCGTCAGGCCGACCGACACGATCGGGACGCCGGTCGACCAGCTCGACCTCGCGACGATAATCAAGGTGTCACAGGCGGTGTCGGGCGAGATCGTCCTGGAAAAGCTGCTCGATACGCTCATGCGGACTGCGCTTGAGCAGGCGGGCGCAGAGCGAGGCTTGTTGATCCTTTCGCGCGGAACCGCGCAGCGTGTCGAGGCCGAGGCGGCGATTACGGGCGATACAATAACCGTGCGTTTGAACGACCACGCGGTCAACGAGACCATGCTACCGGAGTCGGTACTTCACCACGTCGCGCGCACGCAGGAACTCGTTATTCTAGGTGATGCAGCAGGCCAGTCATCGTTCGCCAAGGATCCCTATATCCGTACCCGCCAGGCGCGCTCCGTTCTCTGCCTGCCCTTGATCAACCAAGGCAAACTCAATGGCCTGCTCTATCTCGAGAACAACTTGGCCCGCAGCGTCTTCGCGCCCGCCCGCATCGCGGTTCTCAAGCTGCTGGCCTCGCAGGCCGCGGTGTCGCTCGAGAACAGCCGCCTCTACCGCGATCTCGCCGACCGTGAAGCCGAGATTCGGCGGCTCATCGATTCCAACATCATCGGTGTGATCTTTTGGGATCTGGAAGGCCGGATTATCGAGGCGAATGACGCCTTTCTCCGCATGGTCGGCTACGATCGGCAGGACCTCTCGGATCGCCTGCGCTGGACCGACCTGACGCCGCCCGAATGGCGCGAACTCGACGAGCGGCTGGTGCGAGAGATCAAAATGATCGGCAGTTTCCAGCCCTGCGAGAAAGAGTATTTTCGCAAGAACGGCAGCCGCGTTCCCGTGCTGGTCGGCGCTGCGAGCTTTGAGGCAGGCGGTAACCAAGGCGTCGCGTTCGTCCTCGATCTGACTGAGCGCAAGCGCGCCGAAGCCGCGTTGCGGCGTAGCGAGGCCTATCTGGCCGAAGGGCAGCGCCTAAGCCATTCCGGCAGCTTCGGCTGGCATGTCGCCCGCGGCGACATTTTCTGGTCGGCGGAAAGTTTCAACATTTTCGGCTATGACCAGGCCCGCTCCGCCAATATCGACATGGTGCTGCGACGGGTGCATCCGGAAGACCTTGCCCTGGTGCAGCGCGTCATCGCGCAAGCTTCCAGCAGCGGGCGCGATTTCGATGTCGAGCACCGTCTGCTGATGCCCGACGGCACGGTTAAATATGTTCATGTGGTCGGCCACGCCGTCGGCGATCAGCCGGATGAGCTAGAATTCATCGGCTCTGTGATCGACGTGACCGCCGCCAAACATGCGGAGGAAGAGCTGCATAAAGCCCAGGCGGATCTCGCGCATGCGGCGCGCGTGATGACCTTGGGCGAGCTGGCTGCTTCGATCGCCCATGAGATCAATCAGCCTTTGGCCGCCATCGCCACCAGCAGCAATGCCTGCCTGCGCTGGCTAGCCCGCATGCCGCCTGATCTCGACGCGGCGAGCCAGGCGGCGGTGCGGATCTCGCAGGATGCCCACCGCGCGGGTGACGTGATCCGCAGCCTGCGCGCGCTGGTCAAGAAATCCGGACCTCAACTCATGCCGTTCGACATCGCTGGCGCGATCCAGGAAGTCCTGGCCCTGACCCGCGCCGATCTGCATCGGCACGGCGTGGAGCTGCACACGGACCTGTCCGCGGAGGTGCGGCCGGTCATCGGAGACCGCGCGCAGCTCCAGCAGGTGCTGCTGAATCTGGTCATGAACGGCATCCAGGCCATGGCCACGGTCGCCGACCGCCGAAGAGAGCTGACCATCTCGAGCTCTCCAGCCGCAGGGCGCGTTCAGGTCACGATCGAGGACACAGGACCAGGGCTCGATCCGGCCCTCGCCCAACGCATTTTCGATCCCTTCTTCACCACCAAGCCCGACGGCCTCGGCCTGGGGCTGTCGATCTCCCGCTCGATCATCGAAGCCCATGGCAGCCAATTATGGGCCTCCCGCCGCGCACCGCACGGCACCTCTTTCCACTTCACGCTTCCGGTCGCAGGTGAGGCGCCCCTGCTTGGTTAATGCCGTTCAGCACATCGACCGCCCGGCAGCGTGGCCGGGTAGATCACGATCGCGGTGTCCTGCTTCATCATCCAAAAGCGGGCCAACGATAATGCCAGCTCTAAAGACCTTCTAAGCCGTCTTGTTACGGCGTATGCTAAATGGCGGCGATTGGCATCCCAGCCGGCCGTACCGGTTACCTGATGCCAGCCCCTTTTCACGAGGATAATTTACGCTTGCATCCGCTCAGCTCTGAAACACGCCCATGAGCGGCAGGAGGTAGAAATGGCGACGAATTGTGGTTCCGTACGATGCGCCGAGGGCGTTCTCGGTCAGCACCGTCACATTTGCGCTTTTTTCAACAGTCCGGACGAGGAATACAGGGTGCTTCGCTCGTTCATCAAGGAGGGCTTTGAGCGGGGGGACAAAGCTTGCCACCTCGTCGACCCCGATCTGCGGGAAGACCATCTCAGGCGGCTCGCCGATGCCGGCATCGACGTGCCGCAAACGATGGGTACGGGCCAACTTGAGGTGCGGCGCTGGCAGGAAAGCTACTTGCGCGGCGACCGCTTCGACCAGGACGCGATGCTGGCCTGGATCGACGAGGCGCTTCAATCCGGGGCCGCTTCCGGTTATCCGCTGACCCGGCTGGTGGCGCACATGGAATGGGCGCTGCTCGACCGGCCTGGTGTCGGCGACCTGGTGGAATACGAGACACGCCTCAATTACCTGCTGCCAAAATATGATGATCCGGTGGTCTGCACCTATGACCTGTCGAAGTTCGATGCCAGCGTGGTGATCGACATCATGCGGACCCACCCGGTCGTCATCATCGGCGAGGTCATGCAAGAGAATCCGTTCTTTGTTCCCCCTGATCAGCTCCTGCTCGAACTCCGGGAGCGGCGCCGGTCCCTCCAATAAGGGACGGCCAATGAGTTTCAAGGCCGACGAGGTTCGGCTGCGAAAAGCGCTCCGGGACCTCGTGGCATTGTCGGCGCTCCCGGCGGCGTGGGTCGGTAGAGCCCCGCCCACCATCGCGGCTGGGCTCGCCGACGTGCTGGCCGGTTCGCTGTACCTCGAGTTCGTTTTTGTTCGTCTGTGCGATCCCGACGGGGGTGAAGCTGTCGAAATCGCGCGAGGAACCGCATGGCAGGCATTTCCGGAATGGCTGCGGCACTATGTCGCCACCAATGGCCGCCTATCGCGTAGCGAAATCGTCCGCGACATCGGCGATGGTCCGCAAGGAGGTCACGGCATTGTCCTTCCCGTCGGTATCGATGGCAAAGGCGGTCTGGTTGCGGCCGCATGCGATCGTGAGGACTTTCCCAGCGAACTCGACCAGTTGCTGCTCTCCGTGGCGGCCAATCATGCCGCGACGACATTTCGGATGGCACGCCTCGTCCATGATCACCGCCGCGCCGAGGAAGCGTTACGCGAGAGCGAGCGGCGGCTTCGCAAAGCCCATGATGAGCTCGAGACGAAGGTCGCCGAACGGACCACCGAATTGCGGCGCAGCGAAGCAAAAATCCGGCGCCTCGTTGACGCCAACATCATCGGCATCTTCTTCTTTGCCGCCGATGGCCGGATCATCGAGGCCAACGATGCGTTTCTTCAGATCGTAGGCTACGACCGAGAAGATCTCGCTTCAGGCCACTTACGCTGGTTGGAACTGACACCGCCGGAGTGGCTCGCGCGCGACGAACAACAATGGCTTCCAATGCTGCAGACGACGGGGATCCTGCAACCGTTCGAGAAGGAGTATTTCCGCAAGGACGGCAGCCGCGTACCCGTGCTGATCGGCGTGGCGGCCTTCGACGAAACAAAGCACCAGGGCATTACCTTTGTGCTCGATCTCAGCGAGCGCAAGCACGCCGAAGAGACGTTGCGCGAGGTGGAGATGGAACTGGCGCACGCAAACCGCGTCGCCACCATGGGCCAGCTCACGGCCTCCATCGCGCATGAAGTCAGCCAGCCGATTGCCGCGACGATCCTGAGTGCTCAAGCCGGGCTGCACTGGCTCGGCGCGGCGCCGCCCGCGCTGGAGGACGTGCGGCGGATGCTCGATCAGATCGTCAAGGACGGCCATCGAGCGGGCAACGTCATCGACCGAATTCGTGCCCTCATCAAGAAGACACCCCCGCGGACAGATCACCTGGATATCAACGAGGCCATCCGCGAGGTCATCGACGTCACCCGCGGCGAAGTCATGAAGAACGGCGTCTCCGTACAGACTGACCTGACGGATGACTTGCCGCTCATCGAAGGCGACCGGGTGCAACTGCAGCAGGTCATCCTCAATCTGATCGTCAATGCCATTGAGGCGATGAACGGGGTCAGCGAGGGGCCGCGCGCCCTGCTGATCAGCACCAGGATTTCTGAGGGGGGTGGCGTGCTCGTCGCGGTGCAAGATACGGGGCCGGTGCTGGATCCCGCGAAGCTCGAGCGCCTGTTCGAGGCTTTCTACACGACCAAGCCGAACGGCCTGGGCATGGGCCTGTCAATCTGCCGCTCGATCATCGAAGTTCATGGGGGGCGACTGTGGGCGAGCGCAAACACGCCAAGCGGAGCCATCTTTCAGTTTGCCCTACCGTGTGAAGCCATGGGGAGACAGCCGGAACAACCGGCATCATTGGTCGCAACCACGACAGGCCCGGTCGGAGGTTAGCGGTCAAGCGGCACAAAGCTGCCCACGTGCACTTCGAACTGGCTGGTCACGAACTGCAAATTTGATGCCTTCACGTAGCCCGCGAGCCTGACCCCTTTATCGACCAATATCTCGCGACCGTGTGGCCAGCGTCCTGCGGGGCAAACGGCACGACGAACTCTGGATCGACATCAACGGGACGCCGTTCGGAAGTTCCACCCCCCCACCGTATGGTTCATCGAAAGGCTTGATTGTGCGACAGAGGCCCCCCACGAACGCCGCCACCTAGGCGCCTATGCGGAACTCGGCGCCAGGGCGCATAATGAACGTTCAGATTTGATCGCAGGTTTAGCGGACAAGAAACTGGCGGATCGCCGCGGCGATTTCTGTGGCATGGGTCTCCAGCGCGAAATGCCCGGCGTTGAAAAAGCGGATGACGGCGTTCGGGATGTCGCGCTTAAACGCCTCCGCGCCTGGCGGCAGGAAAAACGGGTCATTCTTGCCCCATACTGCGAGGAAGGGCGGCTGATGGGTCCGAAAATAGCTCTGGAAGGTCGGGTAGAGCGCGACTGCTGCTGCTCCTGGCATTGGCCCCGGTGGCCGCGCGCAGCCCCTGGTATCTGCCGCCCCCCGCATGGACGCGGATTTGATGCGCCGCATCCATGGCCACTGGAACAACCCTGAGGATGCGCATGTTAATGCCCGTGACATACGCCACTTCGGCCGCCCCAGTCCGGGCCAAATAGAAATTGTCAAGCGAGTATCCGTCCGGCGAGATCATCGTTGAGTCCGCAACGCCGTGCGTATACTGCCAAAGGGTTGCCTCCGGTTTTAGGAACGCCCGCAGCGCCTCGCGATTGTCTTCCGACGGATCCTGCCAGTAGGCCCGGATCGGGTTCCAGCCATCGCTCAGCCCCTCCTCATAGGCATTGCCGTTTTGCGAGATGATCGCCGTGATCCGGTCCGGATGTTTGACCGCAAGCCGGAAACCTGTGGGCGCGCCGTAGTCGAAAACATAGACGGCGTACTGCGTGAGACCAATGATTTCGGTGAAGCGGTCGATGGTCGTCGCGATCCGATCGAAACTGTGGCCGCGACCCGGTAGGTCGGAGTTGCCGAAACCGGGCAGGTCCGGGGCGACGAGGTGGAAGCGATCGGCCAGAAGCGGGATGAGGTCGCGGAACATATGGCTCGCGCTGGGGAAGCCGTGCAGCAGCAGCAGGTTTGGGGCGCCGGCAGGACCGGTCTCGCCATAGAAGATTTTGCAACCGTCCACGTCGGCGGTTCGATAGAGGATGGCGGTCATAGGACATCTCCTTCGGGAGGTTGTAGCCAATTGTGACATTTGCGGTGGTGATCTGGCGCGCCGAGTGAACCCTGTCAGATCGGTCCGCCTGCTTATGCGCTCTGGACTTCGGCGATGGCCGCACGGAGCACGTCCAAAACGACAGCCGGCGCGGTCACGATCGGCATATGATCGACGGCACAGGGGTGCAGCCGGGCCCGCATACGCCCGGCCATGAAGCGCTGGCTATCCGCGGCAATCATGCGGTCCTGCCCGGCCACCAAAAACCGGGCTGGGCAGTCTTTCCAGAACGGTCTCGGCACGGCGACGGTGATACAGCCCAAGGAGATCGGCCGCTGCACCGCAGCCAGCACGGCCAGCTCTGACCCGGGCAGCCTTGGTTCGAATCCAGGTCCCCCAGCCAAGAATTTCAAGTACTTACGCGAAGTTCGCTATTAAAAAGCTCAAACCCATCCGGTTGGGGCAACCTGTGGGGCAACATTTTACGGAGTTTGGGGCGCGCCTTTCCTGCTCATAGCAGGCATAAAAACTCTATTTTTGCCTCCCGTTTCCGTTGTGTGCATGGGGCGCCGAAGCTGTTGGAACGTCAGCACGCGACCCTTGTGAACCTCGGCTAGCGATATGCGCTTGCGGTACTCCGCCGCTCCGCTGGTATCCAGAGGTCATGACGGTCAGCATACCACAGCCCCACTTTCACTGCCCGCGTTACGGTTTCGGCGATTTTGGGGTCGGGAATCTCACACGCCATGATGAGCCGTTTTGCCTGGTGATGGCGAGAACATCCGGCTGAAGCGCTCGAAGCAGACCGAGTCAGATCAGGTGCGCTTGCGGGTTGTCTTGCCGGCAGGCTGACTCGGTCCATTCTGCCGCGCTGCCTTAGTTAGGCGGCTTTTCTGGCAGGGCTTCCTCGGCCTTTCGTCCCTCGAGAGTTCTCCTGAACGCCGAGACCAGATCAGCGACGTTCCCGCGCTCATACACCTGCTCTTTGGCGGCGGCAGTCCGGCAATCTTGGCTTCGATCATGGCGCGTAGCCGATTCTCATAGCGTCATGCCGAGTTCGCGGGTGGCGGCGTTGATGCCCGCGCGGTTGCTGTTGGGGGCTTTTCTTCTGCCCCCCTGGAATCAAGCTGGGTGGCGCAACTTACGCCGGCCAGCTTCCCCTCCGTCAGCCGCACCCACTCCGCAAATGTGCCCGGAGCGCTCCAGCACCGTCAGCCGGCAACTCACCAGGCTGACCATCCGACGATGACGCAGCTCACCGGCCTTTCGCGCGCAGTTCTTACTTGGGCGGCCAGGTGCGTTCGACCTCAGACGGATCGCAGAGCGAAATTCTGCTCCGCCACCATGTGTTCGGCGCGGCGGTGAGCGGTACGCATCGACGGCATGGCGAGCCCAACCTCACCGCCATCATCGCCCAGGGGGGCGCTGAGGCTCGACATCTTAGGGACCTTTTTTTGTCCCGGGGAGCCGGACGCGGCCGCTCAACGATTGAGGCGTTTGAGAGGACAAATTTCCGGCCCTCCGCACGCGCGCAGTGCGTGGCATAGGTGCCGAATGCACAACCGCGGTCTTCGTCAAACCGCTTCGCGGCCTCGAGCAAGTCAACGTTGCGGCGGAGAGAAGATCATTAGTGCTGAGCCCGAGGCACGGGGAATCTTCCGTGCGAGCGGCTGGTGAGCCAAGACGCGCTGATACGCTATCCAGTCAGGATAGAGATCTGCAGCATTTTTGCCGGTTTTTGTGCCGAGGCGCCTTGAATAGGCAGGGCAAACAAGACCTCCGAACGGTGTCTGGGCCTTCAAATATCGATCTTGCAATCGCTGGTGCCGGCGGACGGTTTGCTTGCTAAGCGGCGCGCTTCTCCGCGGCCGCAGCGATCCAGTTGTCGACTTCAGATTCGAGCCAGGCGATCCGCTTTCCGCTCAGCGGGAACGGCTTGGGGAATTCGCCCGCCTCCACCTTCCTCATAAGATGAACGCGGCAATAGGGAATCCCCTTGTCAGGCTTGAGCTGTTTGAACGTGATGAGCTTCATTGTAACCTCTCGTGCACCAGTGTTGCGCGCCGACCGAAAGTAGAGATGACACGAATGATCAGGCTTCTTTACGAAACTCTACAGATACCTCCTCCAACCAGTGATACCGTCCTGTCGATAGGCATCCGGCTTTTTTTGGCATACTATGCCACCGTCTCGATCGTCCTTCATCCCCCATCTGCCAGCAGCAGCGGGTCCTTGTGCAGACAATAATGCCAGCTTGCCCAGGAATGTCGCAGCGCACATAGCCGCACCCGGCTCACCCATTCCCGCTTTTCGGTCTTGTTATTTTTTGGCGTCCAAACACGCCACTCCCCGGGCCATCCAGCCGATCGGGGCGCCCGCGAAAATGCGCGGTTTGGCATGAGGCGTCGGGTTTTCGATCAGGGCGTCAACCTGGGCCGGCCTGAGATATTGGGTGCGGGTCGTGACTATGGGGCCGCTCAAACATCGGTCGGCTGCACCGCCCCCGCCGGGCGGCATGTTCCAGAATAGCACGTGCCTAACCTTGGTGGCCCCACACACGTTCTTCCCGAATAACGTTCAGTAAGCTGAATCCAACGCCACCTGGTCGATATTATCCAGCGGGACATGACGAAAATGATCAAGCAGGCTGTTGACAGCACGGCGGGTATAGAAGGCAGGTGGATGGGCCTCTAGATAGCTGACTACAGCCACTGCTAAGCTGACGGTCGCTTGCGTTCCATGGACGCTGCGCTCCCAGATTTCCGCCTTTCTCTTCATCCGGTACCCTTCCGCTTGTTTGGTGTCAGAAGTTTGAGTGCTCTCGAATACTGTCTGGCCTCGGACGGTGCCACGGACAGACAGGAAGTGCCGCCCCGGCCGTTTGGCGATTTTGAGGGACATGAGAAGGACTCCAAAAGCCGGTTAACATCCTCCGGATAGAATACGATCCTCTTTCCCCATCTCCGATGAGACGTGCGCCCCCGCAAGCCTTGCACCTGTTCTATCACTTCAGCGAGGCTCATCGGGATCGAGCACAACATCGTATCCTGCCCACTGTCCTTGGTTGACCATCTTAGTCCATGGCTAAGCAAAACAGAATCAAAAAAATGACGAAAAAAACTCGCAAGCTATCGAAGCCAACAACGCTACAATAAGGACAAAAGAACGTTCGAAATTAGAATGAATCGAAAATCTATAGCTAAATCCTGAGGCGCACGAAATCTAGTTTGTCAACATTTTTGAATGGGGGAAGCTCCGCTTGGAGCGGCCAAACAGCGGGTTAATTTGTCAACATTTTGATGTAAAAGCGATATGCGAAGACCATAATCTGCCGTCACTGGGGTCTCTGTAGAGAGTTTCCCACCCGCCGCCTGCCCGGCTGTAGGCGAGTTTCACGAGACAGCTTTGCATTAGCCATTTTTACCCGCTCACAGGTGGCGTCGCCGCGAACTCGTTCGCCTTCGACAATCCACCTACCAGTTAGTTCGATCTCGTGGGGTTGTATTGGATTCATTGTTGAATTGTAAGCTTCAAGTGATCGGTGCACAATTCAAGACCTTCGGAACACGCCGGAGTGATGGACTCCGGCGCAGCCGAACAAAAGGCTGACCTATTGCGCCTTCACGTTCCCCAGCACTTCGTCCAGCAAATCCAGCATCCGGTCGATCTCGTCATCGGTCACCGTCAGGGCCGGCATGAAGCGGAGCACATTGGGCCGAGGACCATTGATCAGCGCCCCCCGTTCCAGGCACAGATTGACCACTTGGGCCGCATTGTCGCGGCCCAGGTTGAGCGCGAGCAGCAACCCCTGGCCGCGAACCTCACCGCACCCATGCTTCCGCGACAGGACACGCAAGCCGTCCGCAAGGCGCTGACCGGCTGCCGTCACACGCGCCAGGAAAGCGGGTTTGCTAACCTCCTCAATCACCGCGCAGCCTGCGGCGGCCATCAGCGGATTGCCGCAAAACGTGCCACCCTGATCGCCATAGTCGAAGCAGGACACCTCGCGATGCGCTAGCAGGGCAGCCAACGGCACGCCGCCGCCGAGTCCCTTCGCGAGGGTTATGATGTCTGGCGTAATCCGGGCATGCTCGAAGCCGAACAGGTGGCCGGTGCGCCCGATGCCGGTCTGTATTTCATCCAGTATCAGCAGCACGCCCTGTTCGCGGGTCAGCGCTCGAACCGCGCGCAGGAACGGGATTGTCGCCTCGAAGACACCGGCCTCGCCTTGAATGGGCTCCAGCATCACGGCAGCCGTCCGGGGTGTGATGGCCGCGGCCACAGCCTCGAGGTCGTTCAATGGCACCTTCGGAAAGCCCGGCACCTTCGGCTCGTAGAGCTGTTTCCACTGCGGCTTACCGGATGCGGCCATGGTGGCGAGCGTCCGCCCATGGAAGCCGTGATCCATGGTGATGATTTCAAACGCGCCATCCCTGTGCTTAGCGGCCCATTTGCGGGCGAGCTTGATCGCGCCCTCGTTTGCCTCGGCGCCGCTGTTGGCCAGAAACACGTGATGCAGGCCGCTATGGGCAGCGAGGAGGTCGGACAAGCGGGTCATCTGATCGTTATAGAAAACGGGGCTACAGTTCAGCAGCCGCGTTGCTTGCCGGGTCAGCGCCTCGATAAGCGGTTTCGGCGAGTGGCCTAGGCAGTTCACAGCCCAGCCTTGGATGAAATCCAGGTAGCGACGGCCTGCGCTGTCCGTCAGCCAGGATCCCTGGCCGGAGACGAATACGATCGGCGGCCGCGGCGTGATGTCCATGACCGCTGCAAAGGGATTGTGGTCCGCGCTTAGATCTGAAGGGGTGGTTGTCGGCGTCATCGCATGCTCCTTGGTGGTTGAGAGGAGCGACGAAGTTTCCGAAACAACAAGGCCCCCGTCGCTGCCGCACGGGGGCCTTGTGTTCAGTCTGCGATTTCGCTCAGCGCATGCGCAAACGTCGGCCACCCGTCAGAAAATGGCGGCGTCGGTGGTTCGCTGCGATCTGGCAAACGGCAGATTCCATACCGCCTATGTAACGGTATGAGGTTTCTCTGGTCAACTGAAAATCCATCGTTGGCCAGGCGGTCCAGCAATCGGCCGCGTTAATACGTGACGACACCGGTCGGTCGCAGTGTTCATCGTTGTTTCGCCGTTCCGCGGATCGCCATAGGGAAAGACGGTATGGGTATCGTCCCACTTCCCATTCAGCTCCCTAGCGATGGATTGTAGGGACAATGACGTTGCGATAGATCCCAGTATTTCAGAGAACCGATGTATTTTCATAATTCAAGGATACCGTTGAAAAAGTCTTGATTGCGGCTCGCTTTATTTCCTGATTCTGTTGTTTCTATCTTCAGATCTCGGAGATCGTTGCATGATGGGACGGCAAGACGAACCAGAGCAGCTTTTTTATAAGTTTCGCCTCGAACGGCATGTCCCGGCTGACCATTTGCTTCGACGGATTGACGCGGTCCTGGACCTCGGCACGATCCGGCGGAGCCTGGCCCCTTATTATGCGGCTGGCGGACGGCCTTCGATTGATCCCGAACTGATGATCCGCATGCTGCTGGTTGGTTATGCTTTTGCCATCCGCTCGGAACGCCGGTTATGCGAGGAGGTCCACCTCAACCTGGCCTATCGCTGGTTTTGCCGTTTGGGCCTGGAAGACGACGTACCGGATCACTCGACCTTCTCCAAGAACCGACACGGCCGCTTCCGTGACAGTGACCTCTTCCGGCAGCTGTTTGAGCAGGTCGTCCGCCTGTGCATGGAAGCCGGTCTGGTTGGCGGGGAAGGCTTCGCGATTGATGCCAGTGTCATTGAGGCCGATGCTGGCCTGGGGCGCAAGGCTGAGGGCAAGCTCACCACCTGGCCAGATGACGAGGCGGTTTCCCGGCCGGTCCGCGAATATCTGGATGCGCTTGATCAGGCGGCAGCGGCCGAGGCGAAGCCGCCGCCAGGTTCTGACGACGATATGCCCCCTGGCAACCCAGCTTCAGAGCCGCAAGTCACCTCCCTGACCGATCCCGCCGCAGCCTGGACCAGCAAAGGGCGCACGAAGCTCAGTTTTGCCTACGGCACCAATTATCTGATCGACAACAAGTTGGCGGTCATCGTCGATGTCGAAGCGACGCCGGCACGATGGCAGGCCGAAGTCGCCGCCACGAAGACGATGTTGGAGAGAACCAAGGAGCGTTTGGGGCTTCATCCGCAGCGTCTGGCCGCCGATACCGCCTATGGATCAGGGCTGATGATCGGCTGGCTGATGCGCCGGGGCATCGAGCCGCACGTGCCACTCCTGGATCGAGAGCGGCAGACCAAGGGGTTGTTTACGCGCGCTGATTTTAACTTCGACGACCAGAGCAACACATTCGTTTGTCCAGGCGGAAAGACGCTGAAAAGCAACGGTCACGTCCGAGACGATGGCACCGTTCCCTACAGGGCGAGTACCACGGACTGCCGTGCATGCTCTCTGAAATCAGCGTGTACAACCGGCGCGAAGCGCGTCGTCACCCGCCACATATTCGAAAAAGAACGGGAGCACGTAAGGGCCCTGAAAGGCACCGAGGCGTTCAAGCGCTCGGCCCGGGAACGGAAAAAAGTTGAGATGCTCCTCTTCGCACATCTCAAGCGCAATCTCGGGCTACGCCGACTGAGGTTACGTGGCCTTACCGGCGCCAAAGATGAATTTCTGATCGCAGCCACCGTTCAGAACCTGAAAAAACTTGTCCGGCTGTGTGCTAACGGGCCGCCAAACGCTCCCCAATGCACCGCATGATCTTACAATACGAGGCTTCCAGCCCACCCGCTGACGAGCCGGTGGGCTGGAGCGACAAGGGGCCGCCAACATCAAAAGCTCGATGCCTCATAAGGCCGCCCCAGAAACATCAGACTTTTTCAACGGCATCCAAGGTTTATGAACCGATTTGCCTCACTCCGCGTGCCGGGCGAGGAACTCGGCGACGCGGGAGGTGACTTCATCCGGGCGCTCCAGGCTAGGTAGATGGGCGACGCCCTTCATTTCATGGCTCTCCGCGTTCGGCATCGTCGCTGTGATATGGCGGCACCGTTCTTGAACATGGGGGAAGTCGAGGTCGCCCCATACCACAAGGGTTGGTACCGCGATCTCGGTGAGACGGTGGTAAAGGGGCGGAATGTCAACGTCCATTCCGAACGGTGGTGAGCGGAGCGCGATGCCGTTCATATCAAGGAGTAGAGCGCGAGCGGGACCGTTTACGCGGCCTTCGGGGGACATCGGCCCGTCCAGGAAAAGACGCGCCTTCAACGCATTCAACCGATCCAAGTCGCCGGCCACTTCTGCCTCCTTGGATCGTGCCACCAGTTTCTCGATTTCGGGGGGATAAATCGCCTCGGGAGCACCAGTGGCGTTGGGAGCGATCAGAACGAGGGCGCGAACGCGCGATGGATGTCGGAGAGCGGCATCGAGTGCGATGCGGCCCCCGAGAGAGCAGCCAACAAGGATCGCGGGCTTACCTTCCGCGGTGGCATCCAGCACCGCCACCAAGTCAGCGAGGGCAGAGAAGTTCTCTGGTTCGGAGCGGGTTTCGCCGAAGCCGCGTCGGTCATAGGCGACCGCCTTATGGGTGGCGCCGATGCTATCGAGTTGAGCGCGCCACATGCGTCGGTCACACACGTTAGCATGAAGAAAGACGACAGCAGTCTTGTTGCCGATGACCTCTGTCGCAAGCTCGGCGCGGCCGGACGCGATGTAACGGATCGAATGCATGCTCCAAACTAGTGCCGTATCCTGCGGGTGAATAGCCGCAGACGGCAACGTAGCTGCGAAATGTCTCGAGGTGTTTGACCTCATAGTGTGGTAGTCCGGTGTCCATTGCGCAAATCGCTCTTCGCGACGCTGGTTTGGTGCAAAATTTCAAGAATCACGGACCAACCGAGGGCCGGTAGATGTCTTACTGTTGGAGACCAGCCCCAGCGAGATTATCAGGCCAATCAAGACCAGCGCCGCCGAGACTAGGCTCAGGACTCATTCCTTGAGATAGAAGGCGACCGCGGCTGCGATGCAGATGGCTGAGAAGAAGGTGTGTGCACATCTGTCGTAGCGTGTGGCGATGCGCCGCCAATCCTTGAGCTTGGC
>Ga0310811_10004814_pt1 | contig 17016 bp, 13 predicted proteins | sample YCmetagenome_FD_207642 | JGI IMG/M metagenome (GOLD analysis project Ga0310811, IMG submission 207642) | Soil microbial communities from experimental microcosm in Duke University, North Carolina, United States - YC | ecosystem: Engineered > Artificial ecosystem > Soil microcosm > Unclassified ...
GTCTTACCAAACCCCTAAAGGGCGAAGACAACGCCATCCGATCTTTCGGTCGGGTGGCGTTGTCGTTTTGGGGCGGACGTTCCGCGATGGTAGCGAGCGCTATCGCGCGATGCGGAACGTGAATTGTTGCTCGACGAGCTGCGAAACTCGCCGGCCACCGAGCTCCGCTGGCCGATAGCGCGATCGAAGCAGCACGCGCTGGACGGCGTCGACGAACAACCGGCCCGCTGACGAGGGAAACTTGAGCGAGTGATCGTCGACGTGACCCGTCGTGTCGACGACGAACCGCACCACGAACGCCGCTTCGATTCCGGCAGACAGCATCTGCGACGGATACAGCGGTTTGGGATTGTCGGGGTAGGGCATCACGGTCTTCTCGACGACGTCCGCGGTGTAGATCCCAGTGCCAAGGTCACCGCCCTCGTTCCCCTTTCCGAGCCCGTCGCCGCCCACACTGGGCTTCACGGGAGCGGAGAAGTCGAGCGAGTCGGTGACCTTCTTCGTGAGATCGACATCGGGCACCACCGGTCCGGTGGCGGCGATCGAAGACAGATCGATCGAGAGTGGCGCGATGTGCGGCATCACCGTCGCCGCCGTGGGTACGAGCTTCGGATGACTGGCTGGCGCTGTTCTCTTGGCCACTGGCTGCTCCGAAGCCGCCGGTGCCGACGCGACCTTGACGAATTCAACGCGCTCGGACCCCCTTTGAGAACCCCGCACCTCGCCTGCCGATGATGATGTCCTCGCGCGCGGTGCGATGATGACGAGGATAACCACGAGATGTGCGGCGATGCTCACAGGCAACGCGCGCAGTCGACCGGTACGAGCCGGCCTCTGAGTGACGAACGGATGCAACATACACCACAACCGGAATGACCTTCACTTGCTGGATAGGCACGCGCCGCGCCGCGACGAACACCGATCCTCAAACGCCCCGTTGAGGCCGCGGATTAACCAACCTTGCGCGTCCCGAGCAGGCCAAGCGGGCCCGGCATAGATTCACCGATGCCGCGCGCTCGTCGTTCATCGATGTTCAATACTCGAGTGGAGCTTTCATGCGCCGATCCCTGTCGTTCGCCGCCGTGATTTCCGTCGCGCTCACACTTGGCGTCGTCGCGCCGGCTGCGTCGCAGAATCCGACCAATCCGCAGTTCCCCAAGTCGAATGCGCTTGGACCGCGCACCGGGTACACGCCCAAGACTTCGCACGCCGATACATTGCGCGGCTCGTTCAATACTCCCGGTCGGGTTTGGTGGGACGCGAGCTTCTACGACCTGCACGTCGCGATCAGTCCGAAAGACAGCAGTATCGCCGGCTACAACGGCATCACCTATCGAGTGCTGAAGCCGGCGACCGAGATGCAAATCGACCTCATGGAGCCACTCGAGGTCGACAGCATGGTGCAGGACGGCCGCGCGGTGAGATTCCGGCGCGACGGCAACGCGTTCTTCGCGACGCTCACGTCGCCGCAGCGCACGGGCGATCGCAAGACGATCCGCGTGTACTATCACGGCCGTCCACAAATCGCCAAAAATCCGCCCTGGCAGGGCGGTTTCACCTGGGCGAAGGACAGCCTCGGTCGCCCGTGGGTCGTCACGACGGACCAGGGCATGGGCGCGTCCGTGTGGTGGCCGAACAAGGACACCCAGGCCGACGAGCCGGATAGCCAGCGCGTGGCGCTCACGCTGCCCGATCCGATGATGGACGTCTCGAACGGGCGTCTGCGCAAAACGACGCACAACTCCAACGGAACCACGACGTACGAGTGGTTCGTCGTCAATCCGATCAACAACTATGCGATCGCCGTGGCAGGCGGCACCTACGCGCACTACACCGAGACCTACGACGGATTGAAGGGCAAGCTGACGATGGACTTCTGGCCGCTCGACTACAATCTCGAGAACGCACACCGGCAGTGGCCGCAGGCGCGCTCGATGATGGAATGCTTCGAGCATTGGTTCGGCCCGTACCCCTGGTACGAAGACGGCTACAAGCTGCTCGAAGTGCCCAACACCGGCATGGAGCACCAGAGCGCCGTGTCGTACGGAAATTGGTATCAGAACGGCTACCGCAAGCGCGACGGCTCCGGCACCGGGCTCGGTCTCAAGTGGGATTTCATCATCGTCCACGAGAGCGCGCACGAGTGGTTCGGCAACAACATCACGTCGAAAGACAACGCCGACATGTGGGTGCACGAGAGCTTCGCGAACTACGCCGAGGGCATCTACACAGAATGCCAGTTCGGGAAGCAGGCCGGCGCCGATTACATCGTCGGCAACCGACGCGGTATTCGCAACGATCGCCCGATCATTCCCCCGTACGACGTGAACGATCAGGGTTCCGGCGACATGTACCCGAAGGGCGGGGAGATGCTGCACACCATTCGCCAGATCGTCGGCGACGACGCGAAGTGGCGCGGCATCCTCATGGGCCTGAACAAGACGTTCTGGCATCAGACCGTCATGGGCAAGCAGATCGAGAGCTACATCAGTGCTCAGGCCGGCGTGAACCTCACGAAGGTATTCGATCAATACCTGCGGACGACGATGGTCCCGACGTTCGAGTATCGCATCGCCGGCGACACGCTGTCGTATCGGTGGGCGACGGTGGTGCCAGGCTTCGACATGCCGGTTCGCGTCGCGTTGAATGGCAAGGACTACACGCTGATCCGACCGACCGAAGGATGGAAGACCGAGAAGGTGAGCCTTGCGACTCCGGCGGATTTCAAGGTCGACGTGAACTTCTACGTCATCCCCAAGCGCGTGGACTGAGCAGCTTGCCCGGCCCCTGCGATCCGGACTGCAACGAAATGTTACAGTCGTGGATCACACACCCGGACGCCGTCGATCCTTTGAACTGGGGCCGGTCGCCGACGCGGGCGGACGGTCACACGTTCAGTAGCAAGGAGCCGAGCGTGCAATCAGCCTGGATCGAGCGCGACGGGCACCGCGTGATGTACTTGGATTACTCCGGCTTCAGGAGCGACACCAACGCTCTGCGCGCCGAAGTGGAGTCGGCGGATCGAGAGGTGTGTCGCCAACCGCGGGGATCGGTGCTGGCCATCGCGAACCTGAGCGACACGACGGCGTCGTCGGCTGCGGTCGAGCTGTTCAAGCAGAGCGTGTCGCGTACGAAGCCCTACGTCGACAAGCTCGCACTCATCGGAATCACGGGGCTCAAGCGCTTTCTCGCCGAGATGGTGGCGCGCGTCACGGGGCGCGAGATGCGATTGTTCGACGCTGAAGCAGACGCCATCGCGTGGCTGCTCGGCAAATCCGACGCGGGTGTCAGGATCGGTGGCTCCAGGGCGCCGACAAGAGCGGCGATAGCTCACGATCATTCGCCGGGCGGCGTCCTGCCGGGCTGAGCTGGCGCCGGGAATAGATGATCGCGCTGCGGAGTCTCCTCATGAAACCCAGGAGGCTCTGAATGTCAAAGCATCGCGATCTCGACGTCGAACGGTTCGACGCCAAGGCGACAACCCGGCCATCCGCCGGCAATTTCATCAACGACGGCGAAGACACCGTGGGCGACGGCATCGATCGCCGCGGCTTTCTTCGCTGCATGGCGTGGGCTGGGACCGGCATGGTGTGGTCGCTGCAGGGAGGCGTTCCGACATCGATTCCGCTGAGTCGTCTGCCCTTCCTCAACGACACGCAGCGAAAGAGCGTGTTCTTCGCGCAGATCAGCGACAGCCACATCGGCTTCAACAAGGACGCCAACAAGGACGTCGCCGCGACGCTGCAGAACGCCGTCGACAAGCTGAATGCGCTGCCGCAAGCGCCCGCGTTCGTGCTTCACACGGGCGACATCACTCAGCTTGCCAAGCCCGAGGAGTTCGATACGGCGAGTCAGATCCTCAAGGCAATTCGCACGGATCGCGTCTTCTATGTGCCGGGCGAACACGACGTCGCGAGCGACAATGGCGCCGACTATCTACGACGTTACGGCGAGGGCACCCAGGGCGGTGGCTGGTACAGTTTCGATCACAGCGGTGTGCATTTCGTCGGGCTCGTGAACGTGCTCAACCTCAAAGCGGGCGGACTCGGGTCACTCGGCGCCGATCAACTGGCGTGGTTCAAGAAGGACGTGTCAAAGCTGCCGAGCAGCACGCCCATCGTGCTGTTCGCCCACGTTCCCCTCTGGACGGTCTATCCGGAGTGGGGCTGGGGCACCGACGATTCCGAGCAGGCACTTTCGCTGCTCAAACGCTTCGGGTCGGTCACTGTCCTCAACGGTCATATTCATCAGATCATGCAGAAAGTCGAAGGACACATGTCGTTTCACACGGCGATGTCCACGGCTTTTCCGCAGCCGGCACCCGGCACGGCGCCGGCACCGGGGCCGATGAAGGTGGAGCCGGAGCGACTCAAGAGCGTCCTCGGAATTGCCAGCGTCACGTTCATTCCGGGCCGTTCTTCTCTCGCCGTCGTCGATGCCACGCTCTCGGGCGAAGCGCCCGCGTTCGAGGCCGCGACTCACGACGCCATGACCCGCCGGCGCAACGACCGTGCGGCCGTGAAACTCGGTCCGAACGAGATCGGCATCGACAACTTCCGCTTCGCGCCGTCGCCGCTGACGGTGAGCGCTGGAACAACGGTCACGTGGATCAACGACGACGACGTCCCGCATCTGATCGTGAGCGCCCGCGCGCAGTTCAAACAGTCGGGTATCCTCGACACCGATCAGCGCTTCTCGGCGAAGCTCGACCGTGCGGGCACGTACGACTATTTCTGTTCCCTGCACCCGAAGATGCAGGGACAGATCATCGTGACGCGTTGAAGCGTTCGACGAACTGATCGAGCTCGGGCGCGTTGAGGTCCGATACCGCCCAGAGCTCGATCCCGCCGGACGTCCACCGCACCACGTGGTAGCCACGTTCGGTGAAGTGTTCCGGTGTGATGGCACGTTCGCGTTCGGCTGGCCACGCGTAGACGTTGATCATGTGCTGCCGACGCGAGTACACGGTGACCGGAACGACGCGCCCGCCCACGTAGTCGACCCGTCCACCAACCAGCGGGAACCCCGCCGAGTCGAGACCGGGAACGGCGGGAGACAGGTCGACGCGTCCGTTGAACCACGGCTTCACATTGTGCTGGTTCGTCGACACGACGTCGGTGAGGTGTCCGGGGATCAGCGAGCGAATGTGGCTCGCGACGACGTCCGATTCGATCGATGGACCGGCATTCCGTTCGTGAACCACGGCCAACGTCGCCGCGCTGCTCAACGCTGCCACCAGTATCCCCGCCGCGGCGATGCGTATCCGCGACACACCGAATCCGGCGTTCGGAATGCGGGCCGGCTCGGCGAGCACGGCGCTTCGAATTCGTGCCTTCAAGACATCGGGTGCGTGATGACGCACGAGTCCCTCCTTGATCGAACGACTGAGCGCCACGAGCTCCGCATGGGCACGGGCGCACTCGGCGCATGCGGCAAGGTGTTGGTCCACGTCACGGGCTTCCTCGGGCGACAGCTCGCCGTCCACGTAGGCGTCGAGCTTCTCCAAGCAATCTGTGCAGTGCATTCAGACCGCCTCCTGCTCGCCCCGTCCCAACGCGAGGGCAAGTCGTTTTCGAGCCCGTGCCAGGCGCGACATGACCGTTCCGATCGGAGCGCCGACCACGTCGCTGATCTCCTTGTACGACAGCTCTTCGATCTCGCGGAGCACGATGACCTCACGGAACTCGTCGGGGAGCGCGGCAATCGCTCGTTGGATCGCGGCGCGCTCGGACGCTTCGATCGCGGCCTTATCGGCCGGGTCGGTGCTGCTCGCGATCGGCTGGATGTGATCGATTGGCAGCTCGCGCTGATTGGAGCGATGGCGGCGGTGCCAGGTGTAGCAGCAGTTGCGCACGATCGAGAGCAGCCACGCTCGCGCATCACCCTCGCGAAAGCCTTCGAAATGTCTGAGCGCGCGCAACGCCGCATCCTGCACGACGTCCTGCGCGTCGTGTTCGTCGCGCAGGAGGTAGCGGGCGAGAGTATAAGCGTCGTCCAGGTATGGAAGGACGGTACGCTCGAATCGTTCTACGTCTTGCTGTGCCATGAACTCGCGGGTCCGAGCGGAACGGGGTGAGATCCTCGCCGCCTCAGACCAGACTCACCGTCGATCCAGTTTATTCCCGTGTTCCAGGAAAATGACCTCCCCCCGATCCGCGCTACGTGAGGGCCAGGTATTCGTGCACGAGACGGACCGCCATCGCGCCCTCGCCGACGGCAGACGCCACCCGGTTCATCGCGCCGGCGCGAAGATCGCCGGCCGCGAACACACCCGGCGCCGACGTCTCGAGGGGCAGCGGCTCGCGCTCCTCCTTCCACTCCCGTGCGAACCCGTCGCAGGCGAGCGCCTCGCGCCCGGTGACGACGAAACCCTTGGCATCACGCAGCACGCCGGCCGGCAGCCAGTCGCTGTGGGGTCGCGTACCGATGAAGACGAATACAGCCTGCATGTCTTCGACGGACGTCGAGCTGTCGCGCACCGACTTGAGCACGACGCGCTCGAGCCGATCCGTTCCCTCCACGCTCTCCATCTCGGTGAATGGCCGGAGGCGAACGTTCGGGGTCATCGCGAGCTGGTCGATCAGATATTGCGACATCGTATCAGCGAGGCCGTCTCGCCGCACGGCGATGTGTACTTCGCTCGCGTAGCGCGACAGATGCATCGCGGCCTGGCCGGCAGAATTTCCGCCGCCGATGACCAGCACCCGCTTGCCAGCGCACGCCGCGGCTTCGGTGCTCGCGGCTCCGTAGTACACGCCCGCGCCGGCGTGATCGGTCACGCCATGCGCCGGGTGCTCCCGATACACCATGCCCGTCGTCGCGATCATCGCGCGCGCGACGATCTCGCGTCCATCGCTCAGCTGCAGCTTCTTGTAGCCGCCCTCGATCGCCACGCTCACGACTTCCACCGGCGTGATGAACTCGGCGCCGAGTCGAACGGCCTGTGCGACTGCACGTCGCGTGAGCTCGCTGCCGCTCACACCTGACGGGAAGCCGAGGTAGTTCTCGATTCGCGAGCTCGTGCCGGCCTGACCGCCCGCCGAGTGGCGGTCGAGCAACAGGGTACGCAGTCCTTCCGAGGACGCGTACACGGCGGCCGCCAACCCGGCCGGACCGGCGCCGACGATCGCGAGGTCGTACAGCTCACGCGCCGCGGTCGTCGCAAGCCCTAGGCTCTTCGCGATGTCGAGCACCGACGGATTGCGCAGCACCTCGCCGCTTTCGAGGAACAGCGCGGGAAGATCCGTGGCATCGACGCCACCGGCGTCGAGCAGCGTGCGCGCACCCTCGTCGCGGGTCGCCTCGAGCCACTCGTAGTGAATGAGATTGCTGGCGAGAAAATCCTTCACCGCATGCGAGCGCGGAGACCACTGGTGTCCGACCAGTCGCAGGCCGGCCCGCTCGCGGGGACGCATCACCTGCCATTCGTCGAGCAACTCGTCGAGCACCGGGTAGAGGTGCTCTTCGGGCGGATCCCACGGCTTGGATAGGTAGTGATCCAGGTGCGCTTCGTTGATCGCGCGAACGGCCGCGTCGATGTCGGAATAGGCGGTGAGCAGCGCGCGCTTCGCCATCGGATAGATCTCGCGCGACTGGGCGAGCAACTCGACGCCGAGCATTCCCGGCATTCGCTGATCGCTGACTACCAACGCGAGCGCGTCGGCGCGAGCCTTGAGCTCGCGTACCGTGGCGAGTGCTTCCTGCCCGGAGCCCGCGCCCATGACCGTGTACGTCTCACGGTATCTCGAGCGGATGTCGCGCCGAACCGCGGCGAGCACCTGCGGGTCGTCGTCGACCACCAGTACGACTGGCTTGCTCACCGAGCCACCGTCCCTACGCCGGTGTTTCTCACATCGACCAGCGGGAGCGTGACCTGAAATTCCGTATGACCAGGATCCGACAGCACCTTGATGCCTCCATCATTGTGTAGCACGAGGCGTCGTACGACGTCGAGCCCCAGTCCCAATCCGGAACCGACCGGCTTGGTCGTGAAGAACGCATCGAAAATCCGCTCACGCACCTCGGGCGGAATGCCCGGCCCATCGTCCACGACACGAACGACGACGGAGCCATCCTCGTGGCTTGCGGTGACCTCGACGTGGCCCGACTCCGCGACGGCATCGATCGCATTGTCGATCAGGTTGACCCAGATCTGATTGAGCTCACCCGCGAATCCGCGTACGCTCGGCAGGTTCGGATCGACCACCACGGATACGCTCACCGACTTCGATTGTGCCTTGGATCGCAACATAGCGAGGGTCGCCATCAGCCCCTCACCGAGGCTGACCGATTCCGCGACCGTCGCGTGGTCCATTCGGGAGAACTTCTTCACCTGTGACACGAGCTCGGAGATCCGCGTTCCGGCCTGTTCGATCTCCCGTGCCATGCGCCGAACCGTGCTTCCCTCGGCCACCCAGCACAGCGCCGCGTCGAGATGATCCCTGTCGAGGGTACGGACCAACGAGTCGAGGGCATCGATAGTGATTGCCGTATCGGCGAGCGCATCCGCCGTCGACTGGTTCGCGCCATGGTCCTCGAGCCAATCCGAGATCTCGCTCTCGTGCCTCGCTGCCTCGATCGGCGACCGCACGTGATTCAACGGAGTCGTGACCATGTCGCGCGTCGCCTCCAGCGCGGCAACCTGCGCGTCGCTCAACCGCGCTTCGCCGAGCTTGCGTGAGCTCGACTCGACGCCCCGAAGATGCTCGCCGAGCAGCTTGGCGCTTCGAGCCACGGCAGACGCCGGATTGTTCAGCTCGTGCGAGAGACCGGCGGCGAGCTTTCCCAGCGACGCCATCCGTTCGTTCTGCGCTTCATTCGAGTTGAACTCGCGCGCGCGATCCACCATCACGTGAACGAGCATCGACGTGAACTCGAAACACTCGCGGGTCATCTCCTGCAGGCACTCGCGCGAAACGAAGGCGACCTCCGAGTCCACTTCCGCGATCGTGTTGCCGGGGGGCGACTTCATGCGGGAGTAGGGCAAAAGGCCGGTCACGTCGCCCGGGCCCCAGCTCAGCACCCGCTGCAGCCCACCTCCGCGGTCGACGTAGATCCCGAGGTGCCCGGACAGAACGATGAGCAACCCCGGCACCAAGTTCCCTTTCGAGTTGATCACCTCGCCGGCCACGTGCCGGCGAAACTCGCCGTGACGAGCCACCCACTCGCGCTCGGCGAGCGGCACCGCACTCAACATGCGGTGCCCGGCGAGTCGCTCCAACAGATCAGCGTCCATCGCTTACGGCTTGGGCCAGACCACGCCCTGTTCCTGGGGGACCGACGTGATTCCCTTGTAGAGGAATTTCTGAATGCGTTTTCCTTCGTACGTCTCGGCCGTGTAGATGTTGCCCTTGGAATCGGTTGCGATGCTGTGCACCGCGAACCACATCCCGGGCTGACGTCCGCCGTCGCCGAACTGCGTGAGGATCTCGAGCGACTGGCGGTCCATCACGTACACCTTTTCGTTCTTGCCGTCGGCGAGGAAGATGTACTTCTGCGCCGGATCCTTCGAGAACGCGATGTCCCACACCGAGCCGTCGCCGCGGGTGGCGGGCTTGATGATTTTCTCCTTCACGAACTTGCCGCTCTTCTCGAAGACCTGAATGCGGTCGTTGACGCGGTCGCACACGTAAACGAGTCCGTCGGTGCTCGGTTCGGCGCAGTGCACCGGGTTGCGGAACTGCTGCGCGAGCGGCGCGTCCGGGTTATAAGGCCCCAGGTTTGAATCCGACGGCACGTGGCCGTAGGCGCCCCAATAGCGCTTGATCCGCCCGGTGTTCATGTCGAGCACCGCGACGCGCTTGTTGCCGTATCCGTCAGCAACGAACGCCTCGTTCGCTTTCAGATCGAACGTGATTTTGGCGACGCGACCGAAGTGCGTCGTATCGTTGCTCGCCGTCGGCTGACCCGGCACGCCGATCTGTTGTAGGAAATGACCATCGTGCGTGAACTTGAGAATATGCGAGTCGCCCTGTCCGTTACCGCCGATCCAGACGTTGCCCTTGTTATCCACGGCGACGCCATGATTCGACGATGGCCAGACGTATGCCTTGTCGGCCGGCGGGCCACCCCACGACGCGACGAGGTTGCCCGCGGGATCGAATTCCAGCACCGGCGGTGCGGGCACGCAGCATTCGCTCAGCTTCGGGTTCGCCACGGCGCCGATCTCCGCCGTCGAATCGAACGTGTCGTTGCGATGCACGATGAACACGTGGTCGCGATCGTCCACGCCAACTCCGATCACATTGCCGAGCACCCAATGGTTGGGCAGCGGCTTGGGCCACTGTGGATCGACCTCGAAGCGCGGGGCCGTCACGTTGTGAATGCGCGCGCTCGCCTCCAGCGCCCGCTGCCCGATGGCCAGCGCACCGATCGCGATCACGAGGGCGCTGATTCGAACGATGTATCCGCGACGTGTCATGGCTTGGCGCTCCGCGTCTTCGCGGCGGCACGCGGCCACGCGGGCCCTGCGTTCGGCACCACGGCGCCGACACCCTTGAACGTGAACTTCTGCACCCGTTTGCCCTCGTTGGTTTCGCCGGTGTAGAGGTTGCCCTTGGAATCAGTGGCAATGCTGTGGACTGCGTAGAACTGGCCGGGCTGGCGCCCACCGTCACCGAGCGTCGAGATAACCTCGAGCGAGGCGCGATCCAGGATCCAGATCTTCTCGTTCATTCCGTCGGCGACGTACAGATATTTCTGCGCCGGGTCGGCCGAGAATGCGACGTCCCACACCGAACCGTCGCCGAGCGTCGCCGAGCCAATCGACTTTTCCTTCACGAAGGAACCGTCCTTCTTGAAGACCTGGACGCGGTCGTTGGTGCGATCGCAGACGTAGACCATTCCGTCCTTGCTCACTTCGGCGCATGCCACAGCGCCGAACTGCGCCGCCGGCGGCGCGCTAGGCGAGTAGGCAGCCGGTTTTTCATCCTCGGGCTTGTTGCCGTTGGCGCCCCAGACGCGCTTGATCGCGCCGGTCGTCATGTCGATCACGGCGACGCGACGGTTGCGCGAGCCGTCGGCGACGAACGCTTCGTTCGACGCGGCGTCGAAGGAAATGTTCGTGGGACCGCCGAAGGTCTCGAGGCTGGCATTGTTCGGCGGGAGCGCCGGTGCGCCGCCTCGTCCACGACCGCCGCGCCCACCGGCTCGTCCGCCCGCGCGACCGCCACCTGCTGCAGCAGCTGCCGCGCCCCGGCTGACGCCCGCGTACGCCGTATCAGGAGCAGCCGGCGCGCCCGATGGCGTTGCCGAAGCAACCGCGGCGACCGCCTTGCCTACCTGCATGAGGAACTTGCCGTCATGAGAGAACTTCAACAGGCGCGTATCGTTGCCACCGGCGCCGCCGATCCAGATGTCGCCCTTGGGATCGATCGCGATGCCGCTCGCCGTCGTGGGCCAGTCGTACCCAGCGCCCGGGCCGCCCCAGTGGCCGACCACCGTTCCCGCGGCGTCATACTCGAGCACGGCAGGCGCTCCGGTGCAGCACTCGCTCGTCGGCGGGTTGGTGCCGGAGCCGATCTCCGTGCGCGCGTTGAAGAAATCAGGATTGCTGAGCACGAAGATGTGATCGCGCGCGTCCACCGCGACGCCGACCACCGAACCGAGGATCCAGCGATTCGGCATCGGCTTGGGCCACAGCATCTCGACTTCGAACTTTGGTCCCCCCCCCGTCGTCGATCCGGTTTTCGCCGATGCCGCCGGCTTCGCCTGCGCGAACGCCGAACTGGCGAGCACGACGCCCCCTGTCGCTCCAAACAGCAGCTTTCGCCACCGATTCATTGCGTCTCTCCTCTACCAGCGTTGCGAAGGGTCCGAACGAGACCCTGCCCCCGTGTGCCGCGCGAGTCCGCGATGTATACTCGTGCGTCGAGGTGTCATGCCCCAAGATTACGTCGTGAATAGTCGATCCGTTAGAGCAGAGAACGGAAAGCGGGAAGCGGGAAGTGGGGCGCTGCGCAGAGTGCGTTGGGCGGCGTTTCTCGCGTTTCTCCTGCTCTTCGTTGCGCCGCCGGCGAGTCAGGCGCACGAGATTCCGAAGAGCGTCACGGTTCTGGCGTTCGTGAAGCCTGCAGGCGATCGGCTGCGGATGATCGTACGTGTGCCGCTCGAGGCGATGCGCGACGTGGATTTTCCGCTTCGGGGTCCCGGCTATCTGCGATTGTCCGCGCTCGCGCCGCTGCTGCCGCAGGCAACCAAAGTGTGGATCGCCGACGACGTGCGCGTCTACGAGGAGGATGCTCGTCTCACCGACGGGACGATCGTCGCGACGCGGGTATCGATGCCGTCGGATCGCTCGTTCGAGTCGTACGACCGCGCGGTCGCGCATTTTGCCGAACCGCCGCTCCCGGAATCGACCGACCTCGCGTGGCAGCAGGCCATGCTCGATGTCGAGATCGACTATCCGATCACCTCCGACCGCTCACGCTTTTCGATCGACCCCGCGCTCGCTCGGCTCGGCGTTCGCACGACCACCGTGCTTCGCTTCGTGTCGCCGCAGGGCGCCGAGCGGGCGTTCGAGTATGTCGGCAATCCCGGACTCGTGCGCCTCGATCCGCGATGGTATCAGGCTGCCCTCACGTTCGTGCGCCTCGGCTTCGAGCACATTCTAGGAGGCATCGACCACCTGCTCTTCGTCTTCTGCCTCGTCATTCCATTCCGGCGGATTCGTCCGCTGGTGGCGATCATCACGTCGTTCACTGTGGCGCACTCGATCACCTTGATCGCGTCGGCCGCCGGGCTCGCGCCCGACGCGCTCTGGTTTCCGCCGTTGATCGAGGTGCTGATCGCGCTCTCCATTGTATACATGGCCCTGGAGAACATCGTCGGGCCGAAGCTCGAGCGACGCGCGCTGATCGCGTTCGGGTTCGGGCTGGTGCATGGCTTTGGTTTTTCCTTTGCTCTCCGCGAATCGCTGCAGTTCGCCGGAGCGCATCTGGCGACGTCGCTCGTTGCATTCAACGTCGGTGTGGAGATCGGGCAGTTATTCGTGCTCGCGCTGGCCATTCCCGCGCTCGTGCTGCTGTTCAAGTACGGCGTAAAAGAGCGCATGGGTACCATCATTCTCTCGGCGTTCGTCGCGCACACGGCGTGGCACTGGATGCTCGATCGCGGCGCGGTTCTCAGCCGCTACGAGTTCCACATGCCCGACTTCGACGCGCAATTCGCGGCGAGCGGGATGCGGGCTCTCATGCTGCTGCTTATCGTTGGGGGTGCCGCGTGGGGGTTGACCGAGCTGCGTCGCCGGGTTGGACTCGGGCGCCGCGACTCGGATGCCGGGCCGAGTCTCATGCCAGGAGTGGAGTCGGATCTGTGAATCAAACTGTTGAGTCGCAGTCGTGGCGCTCACTCGTCGCGGCCGCGTGTATGTTTGCCGCGCTAGGCTCCACGTCGCGCGCCCAGGGGCCGAAGCCGGCTGGCAAGCCTGCTCAGGCCCCGCGTCCGGCCACCGCGGCGGCGAAGTCGCCCGCACCGTCGAGGCTGTCGACGCTGAGCGGTGTCTACACCGACGAGCAGGCGACTCGGGGCAAGAACCTCTACACCGGCAGCTGCCGCTCCTGCCATTCGCCGACGTCGCACACCGGGGCGACGTTCGCGCAGTGGTGGCGCGGGAAGCCGTTGTCTGATCTATTCGTGTTCATCAGCGAAAAGATGCCCAAGAACGATCCGGGCACCCTGGCTCCCGAAGACGTCGCTGATGTCGTAGCGTATCTGCTCAAGATGAACGCACTGCCTGTCGGCAAGAACGAGATCTATCCGGACGCCGACTCGCTCAGGAAGTTCCGCATCGAAGTGAAGTCCAGTGGCACCTCCACCGCAACGAGGAAGAAGCCATGACGCGACGTTGGCTGACCGGTTGGCCACGCAATTTGGGAATGTCGTTCTTTGCCGGTGCGCTCCTGTCCGGCGCATTCGTGTTCTACGCGAAACAGTCGAGCGCCAAGCAGGCGGCGACGCTCGTCCGCGGCAACAAGCCGGGCGAATGGCGCTACTGGGGCGCGGACGCCTGGAGCTCGCGCTACTCCGCGCTCGACCAGATCAACGCGACGAACTTCGACTCACTTCAGGTCGCGTGGCGTTGGGATGCGTCGTCGTTCGGCGACGATGAGTACTATCGTACGACGCCGCTCTACGCGAATGGCCGGCTGTTCACTGTCGCGACTACGCGGCGGAAGGCATTCGCCGTCGATCCATCGACGGGCAACACGCTCTGGCAGTGGGGAATCGACGAGGGAATTCGCTGGCAGAAGGCACCGCGCCAGTTCGCCGGTCGCGGGCTTGCCTACTGGACCGACGGCACTAACGAGCGTGTGATCGTCGTGACACCCGGCTACCACCTCGCGATTATCGATGCGAAGACCGGCAAGGGCGATCCGAAAGTTGGCAAGGACGGCGTCGTCGACCTCATGGAAGGACTCGGCTACCCGCTCGTTCCCCTCGCGGTCGACGACACGAATCCGCTCGAGATCAGCGAGGCGTTCCCGGCGCGCAAGGCAAAGCCGGGTGAGAAGTGGAACGCCACGACGAAAACCGGCGCGGACGGCACGATCGGCATCGATCCGGCCAATGGACAAATCGCCAACTCGTCGCCCGCAATCGTCGTCGGCGACGTGATCGTCGTCGGCAATTCATCGATTCACGGCTACTACCCGCTGCACAAGCACAACATTCCCGGTTTCGTGCGCGGCTTCGACGTGCACACCGGCAAGCAGCTCTGGAAGTTCAATCTCATTCCGCAGCCCGGCGAGTTTGGCGCTGACACCTGGAAGAATGGCTCGAAGATCGGCACCGACGGCGTCGGCAAGAACGATCCGTGGGCGACGTACACCGCCGATCCCGAGCTCGGTCTCGTGTACATCCCGGTCGGCATGGCGCTCACCGACGAGTACGGCGGCCATCGCCCGGGCGACAATCTCTTCGCCAACTCGATCGTTGCGATCGACGTGAAGACCGGCCTACGCAAATGGCATTACCAGTTCGTGCACCACGACATCTGGGACTACGACGTTCCGATGGCGCCGAACCTCCTCGATGTGACCGTCAACGGACGCGCGCGAAAGATTCTCGCGTCGACGACGAAGCAGGGTTGGGTCTACACGCTCGATCGCGTGACCGGTGAGCCGATCTGGCCGATCGTCGAGACGCCGGTGATGCAGAGCGAAGTGCCCGGCGAACAGACGTCGCCCACGCAGCCAGTTCCGTCGCGCCCTGCGCCGTATTCGCAACAGGGTCTGATGGAGGCCGATCTCATCGACTACACGCCGGCGATCAAGGATTCGGCGCTCAAGCTGGCGCAGAAGTGCCGCATGGGACCGTACTTCATCCCCGCGTCGCCGGCCGACGGCAAGGGCAAGAACGGGCCGGCCAAGTACAGCTGCTCGTGGTATGCACCCGGCGCGAGCGGTGGTGTGAACATCGATGGCGGTACGGCGGCCGATCCTGAAACCGGCATGATCTACGTCGGCGGCCAGAGTGGAATGAGCACCATCGCCGTGCAAAAGGATCCGTGCTCCGAGCTCGATTACACCTCGCCGCACAACAGCTGCGGCAAGCCGGGCGCGGCGAAGCCGCCGGTAGGGTACTCGTCGCCTGCGGCTGCGGAGGGCGCGGGCCGGGGCGGCGGATTTGCCCGCGTGGGTGCCGTGACGAACATCGGCGGCATCTCCTTCCTCAAGCCCCGTGAGCTCGGTGGCATCACTGCCTACGACATGAACACGGGTGACAAGAAGTGGTGGGTGCCGAACGGCAACCTCTGGCGCGAACAGACAACCAACGATCCGCTGTTCGCCGGCGTGACGCTCCCGAAGATTCCAGCGGTCGGTGGACAGCCCGAGGTGATCACGACAAAGACGCTCGTCATCAACGGCACCGGCCGCAGCGGCGGCGCCGCCGGTGGTCGCGGTCGAGGCGGCGCTGGCGCGCAGGGCGGCGGCCGTGCCGGCGGACCAGGCGCTGGCCCGAAGCTCTACGCCTTCGACAAGGCGACGGGCAAGCAGGTGGGCGCGGTGAGCATTCCGGCAGTCAACACGGCGGTGCCGATGACGTTCCTCCACCAGGGCAAGCAGTACATCGTGTTCGCGTCTGGTACCGGCGGACCGTCTGGTCTCATCGCACTGACGTTACCTCGAGGTAACTCGCCGCATTGATCTTGAAACGGCTACGACGAAAAGGCCCCGGCGAATGCCGGGGCCTTTTCGATTGGCGGCGAATGGAAGAGGCGAGTGGAAGCGGCGAATGGAAACGGCGAGTGGAGAACGGCGAATGGAAGCGGCGAGTGGGAGCGGCGAGTGGGAGCGGCGAGTGGAGGAGCGAGATCGGCAACCCCGTCGCGTTACCCCTCACGATTCGCCGCACATGGCACGCGTACCGCCTCACGTTCACGCCGCACGCAGCAGCCAGACCGCCTCACGCCACCCCGCACCCCGTCCCCCGCACGCCTACCGTTTTACGTACTTCTTCACCAACGACCGATTCGGATTATCCGCCCCGTACATCGACGGCCCAACCTCCGCGCCCCAGATATTGCCCTTCGCGTCGACCGCCACGCCCTCGGCGGAGTTGGTGTTCGTCGCCTTCTCGACGGGGTCGGGGATGAAGTACTTCACCGTGCCGTCCTTGGCGCTGCCGATGCGGATGCCGCGCTTCCAGAGACGATCGCGCCCGTTGCCGACCGACTGCGACTCCGAATCGGCCACGTAGATGTTGTCGTCCTTGTCGATGAAGATCCCGCTCGGACGGCTGAACTGGTACCACGTGTCCAGCAGCTTTCCGTCCTGATCGAAGATCTTGATCCGATTGTTGCTCCGATCACCCACGAACAGCCGACCCTTCGAGTCCATCGCCAGCGCGTGTGGTTGGCTGAAGTCGTCCGGGCCTTCGCCGAGCTGACCCCACGACTTGATCAGCTTTCCGTCTTTCGAGAACTTGAATACGCGCGCCGTGCTTCCCGGTGCCGACGAATGGCCCTCCGAGACGAAGATGTCGCCGTTCGGCGCGACGAGGATCGCGTTCGGCGTG
>Ga0310811_10004815_pt1 | contig 17010 bp, 13 predicted proteins | sample YCmetagenome_FD_207642 | JGI IMG/M metagenome (GOLD analysis project Ga0310811, IMG submission 207642) | Soil microbial communities from experimental microcosm in Duke University, North Carolina, United States - YC | ecosystem: Engineered > Artificial ecosystem > Soil microcosm > Unclassified ...
GCCATCGAAGCGGTCATCGCCTCGCTGAAGGGCCGCATCTCGATCCTGCTCGTCGAGCAGTATTTCGATTTCGCGCAGACCTTGGCGGACCGCTATGTCGTGCTCAATCGTGGCGCCGTGGTCGCCGCTGGTGAGGGCGAAGACATGGACAAGGACGAACTCAGCCGCTTTCTCTCGATCTGACATAACAGGGAAGTTTTTAATGCCGAAACACCATCATCTGCCGACCTCCGTCGACACTGTCGCCTGGGGCTTCTTCGATGCCGCGCAGGCTCCGGCGCTGACCATCGAATCCGGCGACACAGTCACCCTCGACACGCTGCCGGCGGGCGACATGAAGGAACTGCCCTCGGATGCCTCCCGCATCCGCCCCGACCATCGCCTGTTGCTCGACAAGGCGGTGCGTGGCAACGGCCCGCATCCGGTGAACGGCCCGATTTATGTGAAGGGCGCTGAGCCCGGTGACGTGCTGCAGATCGACATTCTCGACATCAAGCCGAACCAGGATTGGGGGTTCGTTGCCATCCAGCCGCTGCTGGGCACGTTGCCGGAGGAATTCACCGATTATGAGACGGTGATTGTCGATATCGACACTGCAGAGAATGTCGCGCATCTGCCCTGGGGCACCAGCCTGAAGCTGGAGCCGTTCTTTGGCATCCTGGCAGTGGCTCCGCCGGCCGCATGGGGGCGCCAGAGCACGATCGTGCCGCGCGCCTTCGGCGGCAACATGGACAACAAGGCGCTCGTCGCCGGCACCACGCTGTATTTGCCGGTGTTCAATGAGGGCGCACTGTTCTCGGTGGGTGACGGCCATGGCGTGCAGGGCGACGGTGAAGTGTGCATCACCGCGCTGGAAACCGGCCTGACCGGCACGTTCCGCCTGACCGTGCGCAAGGATCTGAAGCTGGCCGGCCCGTTTGCGGAAAGCCCGACGCATCTGATCTCGATCGGCATCGATGAAGATCTCGACGATGCGGCCAAGCAGGCGGTACGCGAGATGGTGCGCGAGCTATGCGCCCGTACCGATCTTACTCGCAACCAAGCCTATATGCTGTGCAGCCTAGCCGGCGACCTCAAGGTCACGCAGCTGGTGGACGTCAACAAGGGCATCCATATGATGCTGCCGAAGAGCGCTTATAAGGCGCGGTGAGGAAGGGCCCGCTTTTTTGAAAAAAGCGGCGCAACAAATTTTGCGACTTTGGGCCGTGCTGCTGAAACCAGCACGGCCCAAAGGACCAGAAACTATTTTTTGTTCACAAAAAGTAGCCTTTCCTGCCTAATCGCGAAACAACGCTTTCGGAATCGTGGCGTGCACGCCGAGATTGCCATCCACCACCTGAGTGATCCCGAAATCGATCCCGACTGAAAGCAGCGAGATCGCGGCATCCTCGCTCAAACCCCAGCCGGCCATCAGTAGCCGTCGCGCCTTGCGGAAGGCGTCGCGCATCGCCGCATCGAGGGACGATTTTTTATAGACTTCACTCAGCGCGGTTTCGCCCAATTCGGCAAGATAATTCGGATGGCTGAATCCCTGCACGATCCAGGCATCCGCGGTTTCGATCAGCGGATAGGTGAGGTCCTTGAGCAAGCCGCGCTTTTGGCCGCGCCGGTGCAGCGTCAGTTTTAACGTGCCGGTGAGGGAGCATTCGATGGCGGTGCCCGAGACTTCGCCATCCCCTTGTGAGGCGTGCGGATCGCCGACCGAGAGCAGCGCCCCGGCCACCGCGACCGGCAGATAGAGCCGGCTGCCGGCGCCGAGCCGCCAATTGTCGATATTGCCGCCAAAGGCCGAAGGGGGCGTCGAATCCAGGGCGCCGGCATAATCCGGCGCCAGGCTGATGATGCCGAAATGCGGCCGCACCGGAATACGAATGCCCTTTAACGGGTCGTCAATTTTTTTGATGGTTCCGTGGTCCACCGGCACGCCGGGATAGTCGATCGTCGGATGCAGCACCCCGTACGGGTCGCGCTGCGGTGTCCAACGAAAATTGTACAGCGCATGGGCGCATAAGTTCTCGCCCTGGCGGACCAGTTCATACAGCGTCACCACTTCGCGCGGCCGCGGTTCAGTGAGCAGCTCCTTGTAATGGTAACCCCACCACACGGCGGCGTTGCTGCCAAAGCTGCGGCCGGCAAAGGCAGGTGCTTGCGAGGGGCGCGGCACGATGTCGAGGATTTCGATTTCCAGCACGTCGCCTGGTGCTGCTCCTTCCACCGCCACGGGCCCGGTGCAGATATGCACGCCAAAGCCTTCGCCGGCACCGCGCCCATAGACGGAGGCGTCCATCGGCCCGGCGCCGCGGCGGTCGATGGTCTTGAGATCTCGGGTCCAGGCCATGACATGTTCCGCGGCGGCATCACCTTCGACCATGCGCGCCCAGTCATCGGTGGCATGCTGCGTCAGCGTTTCGATGGTGACGATGTCGCCGGAGCGGACGGTGAGGATCGGCGACAGGGATTTGCTGAAATAACCCCAATGGATGCTCCGTGCGTTCAGCGGAAGATGATGGTGCGCAACACCTTCCTGCTGATCCGTTTCCTGTTTTCCGGAGGCTTCGTCGCCGTGGTCGTCGATTGCCGGTGCATAGATCTGGCGCCGGGGGAGAGCCGATATCTTCGGCCGCCCACGCGTGAGATCGCCAAGCTCGGTATCGGCGGGGGCAAAATTCTGCTCACGGAACGTGCCTGGCGTTACGCCATATTGCTCACGGAAGGTGCGGGAAAAATGTGCGGGGTCGGAAAACCCCCAGCGAAAGCCGATATCGGCCACTAGAAGCTTGTTTTGTTGCGGGTCGCGCAGATCCTGCGCGGTGCGCTGCAGCCGACGGCGGCGCACATATTGGGCGAAGCTGAGATTCTCGCGCTGAAACAGCTTTTGTACCGCGCGCACCGACATGCCTTCGGACTCGGCAAGGCTGGCGAGCGTCAGTTCCGAATCGGGCAGCCGCGCCTCAATCGCCTGCATCAGCCGCTGGAACGCCGATTTCCGGCGGTCGATGCCACCGGGCAAAGTCGGCGCCTCGGTGCCGGTGAGGGCGGCGATCAGTAGTTCCGACAATGAGAGTTCGAGCGGATGCAGCCGCGCCGCGTCGAGCGCGCCGAGGGTCTCGGCAATGGTGGCCAGGAATCCGGTCAGCACCTGACCCATACCATGCGCCGTCGCGACGAGGCCGCCGTCAAACGCCATGCGCCGCAGCCGGTCGTCCAGCCCTTCGGCGGGCAGCACGATCAGCAGCAAACGGAACGCCTCGGTCAGGGTGACGCTGCCCAGCTGCGCCATTGTGCCGATACAGAGATCCTGCGCCCTCAGCGTTGTGCCGTCCGCCAGCTGTCCGGCGCCTTCCAGCAGGAAACTCAGCCACAAATCATGGCTCGTTTCCTCCCAACGCAGGCTTTGCGGGTCGGCGTTGATTTGGATGAAGCAGCAGCCCTGGCGGCTGGTCAGAGCCAGAAAATCGCCGCGCGGCGCGGCTGTGGACCGGTAGGAGACAATGCCGTAACGGCGCAGTGTCTCGCGCCAGGCGGCGTTGCGCTGTTCCAGAGGATAGGCTTCGGCGTCGAAGCGGCTCAGGTTCATAGGGGACCGGCGCCTTAAGTCACTGTGATTTTATAAGATGTCGGCAGAAGATATGCTTCAAAAGCGATCAGATCCCTTAGCGTCATTGTGCCAGTCTAGGGGGCAACGGCTTTGGTTTGAAGAGCTCAATTGCTAGGTTAGAGGGTTTCGTTATCAGTGCAACGCGGGGGCGTCCTCCAGGCGCGTGCGAGGTGTTGACCTGGGTACGCATTGCGCCACACGAAAAATTTGGTGAGTTAGCGCAACAACGACGTTGCGTGCGGCTGCGCGCCTGAGCCGTCATACGAATAGTGAATGTCGTAGGCGACCCGGTCTGATCTGCGTTTACGCGACGCTGGATGACATTCCGTGGAGAATTGACGGAAAGTAACCATGAGTACGCGAATTTTCTATATTCCCTATGGTTATAATAGCTATAACGATCATTACTGTTTGTTAAGATGTGGTCTTCTTATGCAGCGTTTGGCCGTTCATTCGGTCGTGGGAGCTTGAGCGTGGCAGACAGCGATTCCGATCTTCCCGCGCTCGGTCTTCAGCCGCCGCGCGGCTGGTGGGACGTGGAATGGCCGACCATGGTCGTTGTCATTGCCATCTACGCCGCCTGGCTCGGCTTGACCTGGCTCCAGGCCCGTATCCCCCTCTGGCTGCTGCTACCAGCCGGTGCCATCACCGTCGCCTGGCATGGTTCGCTCCAGCATGAGGTGATTCATCGCCATCCCACCCGTCTGCCTTGGCTCAATAGGATTTTGGCGTTTCCGCCGGTCATGCTGTGGTTGCCCCTGGAGAGCTACCGGCACTCCCATCTGGCGCACCACGACACTGCGGAACTCACCGACCCGCAGGAAGATCCTGAGTCGAACTATCTTTCCCCCGCGCAATGGGCCCGTCTCGGCACGGCGGGGCGGCTCGCGGCGGCAGCGAACGCCACGCTGCTGGGCCGGCTGCTGCTTGGCCCGGCCCTGAGCATCAGTGGTTTTCTCGTCCAGGAGCTGAAGGATGTTTTGCGTGGAGACCAGGTCAAGCGCCGCTACTGGCCTGTGCATCTGGCCGGGGTCGCGGTCATCCTCACCTGGCTGATTTCCACCTGCCATATGAATCTGCTCCGCTACATCCTGTGCTTCGTTTATCCGGGACAGTCGCTGGCGCTGGTGCGCTCCTTCGCCGAGCATCGCGCCGCGCCTGGCCGGGCGCACCGTACCGCGATTGTTGAGCACAGCCCCTTCTGGGGGTTGTTGTTCCTCAACAACAACCTGCACGTGGTGCACCACGCCCACCCGCATCTACCCTGGTACCGGTTGCCGCAAGTCTACCGGACTCATCGCGCCGCCTATCTGCGGCTAAATGGCGGGCTGCTCTACCCCAGCTACGGGGCGCTGTTCCGGCGCTACCTTATCAAACCGCACGACGTGCTCCTGCACCCGGCCTGTCACCCGGACGCATCTCCTTCCGCCACGTCGCAAGAGGTGCCACTCTCTCCAAACACACTCAGCCGCCGTTCTTAAAGTCGGCGCGGCGCAAAACGGCCTGTTGTCGTCTCTTGGTGAATGAATGAAGGAGGTTTACCGATGCCGGACACGTCTCTGCTGCGGCAAGCTTTCTTTGGCAGTCTGCTTGGCCTGTCGCTCATCGCCGGCCAAGCCAGGGCCGATGTCGTCGTATCCTCGAAAATCGACACCGAGGGCAGCATTCTTGGCAACATCATCATCGATGTCCTCAACGCCCACGGCGTGAAAACCCACAACCGGCTCCAGCTTGGCGGCACGCCGATCGTGCGCAGGGCCATCATCGCCGGCGAGATCGACATCTATCCCGAATACACAGGCAACGCCGCATTCTTCTTCAACAAGGCGAGCCAGCAGTCATGGAAAAATGCTGCCCAAGCCTACGCACAGGCGAAGTCTCTGGATTTTGCCGCACATAAGATCGTCTGGCTGACGCCGGCTCCCGCCGATAATAGCTGGGGCCTCGCCATCCGGCAGGATGTGGCGCAGGCCAACCATCTGAAAACCCTGTCGGACTTCAGCAGATATGTGGCCGCCGGGGGCACTGTGAAGCTTGCCGCTTCATCCGAGTTTGTTAACGCCCCGGCGGCCCTGCCAGCTTTTGAAACGACCTACGGCTTCACCCTCCGGCCTGACCAGCTGGTGACATTATCCGGGGGCGACACAGCCGCGACCATCGCCGCAGCGGGGCAGGGGACCAATGGTGTGAATACGGCCATGGTGTACGACACGGATGGCGGCATTGGCGCCTCGGGCCTTGTGGTGCTGGTCGACAACCGTCACGTCCAGCCGGTCTATCAACCTGCCGCGATCATTCGTGCCAGCGTGCTGGCGCAATATCCGCAGATCGCAGCCTGGCTCAAGCCGGTCTTCCTCTCGCTTACCCTCACCACGCTACGAACGCTTAACGGCAAGGCGGAGGTTGATGGCGTACCGGCAGAGGTGGTGGCGGCTGATTATCTGAAATCTGAGGGCTTCGTGAAGTAAGAACGCGCCAGAGGGGCGTCGGAAGATGGAACAGAGATTTGACAGGTTGGGCGGGGTGATCGCCTTGCTGCTGGCCGCAGCACTTGCCTCCCCCTTTGTCACCTATCGGGTGAACCGGATCGCCGCGGGCACAGGCAAGTCGCTGTTCGCGATGGGCGGCGCCGCCTCCGGCTGGCAGCTGCTTGGGCTCGTCCTGGTGCTTCTTCTCACCATCGGCCTGGTCCTGCTGCGCAACGGCCCTTGGCTGCGCCTGGGTGCAGCGGTGGCGGCACTGGGCGCCTTGGGGGTGGCACTCGGGGAGGCGGCGACCCAACTTGCTTCCTCCGGCAGTCCTTATGCCCGCATCGCCCCGGCCTCAGGCTTCTGGCTGGCTTTTTTCGCACTGCTCATTCTCTTGGCCGACGCCATGGTGCGCCTGCGCCTCTCGCCCTGGGCCCGGCTCGCCGGGGTCGTGCTCGGCGCCGGTGTGCTGGCTCTCTTCCTTGGCTCAGGCGTTTGGCGCGATCTTTCCGTATTGAAGGAATACGCCACCCGCGCGGGCGATTTCTGGCGCGAGGGGGCGACGCATCTCGAATTAGCGCTGGGCTCGCTTGCTTTGGCCATTTTGGCCGGGCTGCCGTTGGGCATCCTGGTCGAGCGGGTCAAGCCGCTCCGCGGGCCGGTCCTGGGCGTACTGAACGCGGTGCAGACCATTCCCTCGATCGCCCTGTTTGGCATGCTCATCGCCCCGCTTGCGTGGCTTGCCGCGCGCATCCCTGTCCTGGGCGTGCTGGGCATTGCGGGCATCGGCATCGCCCCGGCTTTTATCGCGCTGTTCTTCTATTCGTTGCTGCCGATGGTGGCCAACACCCTCACCGGTATCACCCAGGTTTCGGCCGATGTGGTGGATGCGGCGCGTGGTATGGGGCTGAGTCGCCGCCAACTCTTCTGGCAGATCGAATTGCCGCTGGCGCTGCCCGTGATTCTCACTGGCATCCGCGTCGTGCTGGTGCAGAATATCGGGCTCGCGACCATCGCCGCCCTCATCGGCGGTGGTGGCTTGGGTGTGTTTATCTTCCAGGGCATCGGCCAGACCGCCTCCGACCTCATCCTCCTTGGCACGATCCCCACCGTCGTCCTCGCCCTCGGCGCCGCAGTGGTGATGGACGCGCTGATCGCCTTTTCAACCCGGGGCCGCCCATGATCGAGTTCGACGGCTTGAGCAAGCGTTTCGGCGTCATCGACGTGCTCAAAGATGTCACTTTCACCGTCCCTGCGCACAGCCTAACAGCGATCGTCGGGACCTCGGGCTCGGGCAAATCCACTTTGCTGCGCATGGTCAACCGGCTGGTCGAGCCGAGTGCTGGCATGGTGCGCATTGATGGCCGGAACATCGCCACCATCCCGCCTTTGGAGCTGCGGCGTCACATCGGCTACGTCATCCAGAATCACGGCCTGTTCCCGCATCGCACCGTGGTGGAGAACATCGCCACAGTGCCCCAACTGCTCAACTGGCCGCGCCCGCGCATCGCCGCACGCGTTGAAGAGTTGCTTGCTTTGTTTCAGCTCGATACCGGGGATCTGCCAAACCGTTATCCCCACGCTCTCTCCGGCGGGCAGCAGCAGCGCGTGGGCGTGGCGCGCGCGCTGGCCGCAGCACCCAACATCCTGCTCATGGATGAACCTTTCGGCGCGCTGGACCCGATCATCCGGGCCAAGGCGCAGGAAGATTTGAAAGCCATCCAGGCGCGTTTCGGGACCACCATCGTTCTGGTGACGCACGATGTGGAAGAAGCCCTCTATCTCGGCCAACAAATCGCAGTGATGGATCAGGGCCGGCTGCTGCAACACGCGCCTCCGGCCGAGTTGCTGATCCAGCCGGCCACGCCTTTCGTCGAAGCCCTGATCGGCGCCGCCGACAAATCTTTCCATCTGCTCTCGCTGACCTTGCTGAGCGCGGCCGTAGAGCCCGGTACCGCGGAAGGGCCGCCTCTGAGCGCGGCGGTCTCACTGCGGGAGGCGCTTGCGGCCCTGCTCTGGTCGCGCCGCACCGCGCTGCCCGTGATCAATGCCCAAGGTGAGCCGATCGGCCGTATTTCCCTTGCGCGGCTGCTGCGTTACGCCGCGCGGCCCGGATGAGCCGGGGAGTGGCCATCTTCGCGCGTCTTGCCGCACTGGCGCTGCTGCTGGGCTTTCTGCTCCGGCCGCGGGCTTTTGCCCCGCTGCTCCAGCCGCTTAACCGCGACGGCGCGCCGGCGATCTACACGCAGGACAGCCTGCTCTGGTTGACCTTTTCGCACCTCGCCATCGTCGCGGCATCGTCTCTCGCCGCCACCATTTTTGCGGTCGGCTTCGCCGTTTTGGCCACCCGGCCTTTCGGGGAGGCGTTTCTGCCGCTCTCGCGGGTCATCGCCAATCTCGGTCAGGCCTTTCCACCGGTTGCCGTGCTGGCGTTTGCCGTGCCGGTGGTTGGCTTTGGCGCCATGCCCACCCTGATGGCGCTGTTTCTCTATGGTCTGCTGCCGATTTTTGAAAACACCCTCACCGGGCTGACAACGCTGCCGATTTCCGTGATCGACGCCGCCAACGGCATGGGCATGAATGAAGTGCAGCGCCTGTGGCGGGTCGAACTCCCGTTGGCGTTGCCGCTGATCATTGGCGGCATTCGCCTCAGCGTCGTCATCGGTATTGCCACGGCGACAATTGGCTCAACCGTCGCCGCGCACACGCTGGGCGAAGTGATCATCGCCGGGCTGCTCACAAACAATCTCGCTTTCATCGTCCAGGGTGGGGTGGTCGTCAGCGTTCTGGCTGTGCTGACCTTCGATATGTTTTCAGTCCTGGGGCAGCGGGCAGGACGGTTTAACCAGAATGTCCATGGCCACGCTGAATGAATAATGATGAAGTCTTGCCTCCCACGCCGCGGTCGAAGGCGGGCTGTTGTTCCAGGCTATGCGTAACTTGACTGAGCTGCGTGGCGGCATTTGCGCGATCAACGCAATCGACAGCCATTCCGGGATGAACGTATTGCGTGCCGAGCTGGCTTCATGTTCGCCGCCAACGCCCTTCTTTGCCGAGGTACGAGTCACCGGGGGTCATGCTGCCAGCCTTGCAGCCATACAAAAAGGCGAAGCCGATGTTGCCGCCATCGACTGTGTGACGTTTGCCCTGCTCGCACGGTGGCGCCCCGATGCGGTCTCCGGGCTGCGTTCTGCATGAAATACGTCGGGCGCTTGCCGCCGTCATGGAAGATCCAGTTTGCAAACGACACGGCAAATCACGCTCCTGGAGCGCTTTGAGGTCCTGACTTGGCGCGATTAATGCGAGAGTCACTGCGCTTGAGGAAACAGAGATTGAGAGCGGCTATGCGATATTGCGCTGAATCTTTCCCCTTAGTTTTTCCGCCATCCAAACAGGACAGTTAGGCACTTCAACGCCAACTGCCGACAATGGACCTGGATCACCGTTCAGAGGTTTGCCAACGTCGCATAGGCTTGCCCGGCGAAACGCCGTTGAGGAGGTAGTTGCCGGCGCTGTGGAAGCGCCATTGATTCGCGTCGTGAACCGTGTGGGTCCGGGCGTTTCGCCAATGACGGCTGAGATTTAAGACGTTGTCAGTGGCGCTTGCTCCGGACAAAGCAAAGACTTCATTCGTGATTTCAATGACGACATCTTCGCTAAATGCCTTCGCCTCGGCAACCGCGACCGCCGCTTCGCCAGCCAGCTCGACGGTCAAGTGGGGCGTCGCTCGGTCAAGCAGCCGTGCGGCCCGCAGCAACAACTGTTCCGCGGCGTGAAATTTCGCCGCGAGCTGACCAAACCGGAGAATAACATGCGGGTCCTCGGTGGCCTTGGAGACGGGTGCCCCAAGTCTTGGCCGGCCGCGGGCGCGCACGACCGCTACAGCATCGGCCAAGGCATTTTGCGCGATCCCGATGTCGATGGCCGTATGGAGTTGCGAGGCATAGGCGTGAAAGACGCTTGGGCGGTCAAACAGGCGCCAATGTTGGATGACATGGTTTTCCGGCACCGCCACATTTTCGAAAATCGTTGTGCCGCTGAAGGTCACGCGTTGACCCATGGCGTTCCAATCGCTTGAAACGATCACACCGTGTTCCTGGCGCGGGACGAGGGCCAGTACCAGGCGCTCCTCCGGATCGAATGCCGCCACAGGCAGCCAGTCCGCTAAGATCGCGCCGGTGCAATAATATTTGGTGCCATTCAGGCGATAATGTCCGGTGTCATCCTGCGTCAGTCTCGTCTGTAGATCGAGGGCGGAGGCCGAACCTTTTTCGGCCTGCGCGTTTCCGAGCCTTGCTCCGGCAAGGACCTGGCCAAAGAAAAACGCTTTCTGCTCCTGGGTGCCATCCTGCCGGATCGCATCCAGAAACAGAAAGTGGCTCTGCGTCATCTGAGTCACCGCAGGATCACCCGCCGACAGGCGCTGAAAAACATTGGTGACAGTCTCGAACGACACGTCGGCGCCGCCGAATTCGCGCGGCACGGTAATCGCAAGGATGCCGCTGGCGGACAACTGGTCCAGTTCCAAGGCGGGAGGTTCCGGTTTTTGGTCGCGTTGGGAAGCCCCCGCGGCCAAAAACTGGCGCAGCTCCTCCGCGATCGAATTGGCTTCGGACTCGGACGAGATGATGTGCGCTGTCATTTTGCTTTGCCAGATTGGCGGTCGGCTGCCGGTAAGAAGGGTACATCGCCGGTCGGCCGGACGTCTGGCTCTTCGCCGTGCGGATGCGCCCATAAGCCCGCTTGCCGCAAAAGAGGTAGAACGCCTTCGCCAAACCAATAGGCCTCTTCGAGATGAGGTACCCCTGACAAGACAAATTCGGTAATGCCAAGGTTGGCGTATTCCTTGATGCGTTCCGCGACTTCCGAGTGACTGCCCACAAGCGCCGTTCCGGCACCGCCACGCACCAATCCAAAGCCGGCCCAGAGATTGGGCGAGACCTCAAGATTGTCTCGCCCCCCCTGGTGAAGTGCGACCATGCGCGCCTGGCCTACGGATTCACTGCGCGCAAAACCGGCCTGCATCTTGGCAATGGTTTCCGGATCAATCGCTGCCAACAGGCGCCGCGTTTCTGCCCAGGCGGCGTCGGACGTGTCGCGCGTGATGATATGCAACCGGATTCCGAACCGCACGTTGCGGCCCTTCGCCTCGGCAAGGCTCCGAATCCAGGCGATTTTCTGGGCAACGTCGGCCGGTGGTTCGCCCCAGGTCAGGTAGACATCCGTATGCTGGGCAGCGACGGGGCCGGCTGCTTCCGATGAACCGCCGAAATAAAGGGGTGGAGTGAGCGTGGGAAGGCGCGGTAGCGTCGCACCCTCGATCCGAAAATGTTTACCCTCGTAATCCACCGGGCCACCCTGCCATAGAGCCCTGACGATCTGCAGAAATTCGTTAGCACGTTCGTAGCGTTCATCCTTCGATAGAAAATCGCCGTAGGCACGTTGTTCATGGGGCTCGCCGCCGACCACCACGTTGAGCAACAGCCGGCCATTCGAATAATTTTGATATGTCGCGGCCATCTGCGCCGCGAGAGTCAGCGCAATCAATCCGGGACGGAACGCCACCAGAAATTTCAGACTCTCGGTAACTTCGGCCAGCATGGCTGTCGCCAGCCATGCATCCTCGCACCATGCCCCGGTCGGCGTCAGGGCGCTGACGAAGCCCAATTGCTCGGCGCTGCGGGCGATCTGGCCAAGATAAGCGAGGGTAGGAGCGCGGGTGCCTCCGGCCGTCCCGGCGGGAAGGCCATGCCCCCCGCCGACGATATAGCGGCTATCGCCATAGGTGGGCAGAAACCAGTGGAAGGCGAGAGTCATGAGCTTGCTCCTGAATTTGTGGCGGCTGTTTCGAGGGATTCTGTTCTACCTAGTAACCATATGTAGTATATAGAGAGATTGCAACGCCGCTACGGCATAACATGAGCCGTAACATAGGGCCGATATACCGTCCGTTAATATAAAGTCTGTTGACTATACTATATTAAACCTATAGGTTTTAATCATAATTTGGCGGGACGTGACGCCAGCGCGACGATGGAGAGGCAAATGAAACCGTTCGGCAGCCGAGCTTTGATTCTCTCCGGTGCAGGGAGCGCGCGACGGTGCCTGAGCCGCGCCGCCGCCGTGGCCCTCGCGGTTTTCACCTCCGCTGGACTCGCCTGGGCTGATGCGCCGCTGAGGATCGCGGCCACCCCGGGGCCGATGGCGGACATCATTCAGCACGCGGCGGATCTCGCGGCGAAGCAGGGGCTGCCGGTCAAGGTGGTGATATTCTCGGACTGGATCACGCCCAACGTCGCCACTGCGGACGGTGACGTTGACGCCAATTTCTACCAGCACAAGCCGTATCTGGCGGTCGCCGATGAAACGCGGCACCTTAACTTGGTCGCAGTGGCGCCTGGCGTCATCATGCCGATGGGCCTGTTCTCCCATAAACTGAAAAACCTTGCCGGTATCCCTAATGGCGCGCAGGTCGCGGTCGCCAATGATCCCATCAATCGCGGGCGCGGCCTGGAGCTTTACCAGAAAGCCGGGTTGATCACGCTGAAGCTCGGCATTGGCGATTTTGCGACGCTCGGCGATATCAGATCCAACCCCAAGCACCTGCATTTCATCGAGCTCGAGGCGCCGCAATTGGTCCGCGCGCTGGACGATGTCGAAGTGGCCCAGGTCAGCTTCACCTTTCTGCTGGCCTCGGGCGGCGATCCGAACAGCGCGCTGATCACCGATGGCGCGCATAACCCGCATTATGCCATTCAGATCGTCGCGCGCCCGGCTGAGGCAAAAGATCTCCGGCTGCTGAAATTCATCTCGATCTTTCACTCGCCGGACGAGAAAGCCTTCATCCTCAGCCGTTATCACGGCTTTTTCACACCCGCCTGGTGAGGGCACCGATGACCCCGACGCAGCACCGCGTTCCGCACACATCCCCTTTGGTGGCGGTCGAACATCTGTGGCGCCGGTTCGGCGAGACTCAGGCGCTGGCCGATATCTCCTTCACGCTCGATCGTGGCCAGGTGCTCAGCGTGATTGGCCGATCAGGGGCCGGCAAATCCACGCTTCTTCGTTGCTTGAACGGGCTGGAACGGCCGGATGAAGGTCGCATCGTGATTGACGGCAAGGATATCGTCGGATGCGGTGAGCGCGACCTGCGCCTCGTCCGCCGGCGGATTGGCATGATCTTCCAGCATTTCAACCTGCTTTCGGCCAAGACCGCGCTCGACAACGTGGCCCTTCCGCTCAAGTTGCGCGGCAGCGGCCGTGCTGCCCGCCAAGCCCGCGCTGCGGAGTTGCTTGATCTGGTCGGCCTCGCGGACAAGGCGTGCCATTACCCGGCTCAGCTTTCCGGTGGCCAGAAGCAGCGTGTCGGTATTGCCCGCGCGCTCGCCTCCGACCCCATGCTGCTGCTGTGCGACGAGGCGACTTCCGCGCTCGACCCCGAAGCGACGCTCTCGATCCTCGAACTGCTCGGCCGGATCAACCGCGATCTCGGCCTCACCATCGTGTTGATCACCCATGAGATGAACGTCGCGCGCCTGATAGCTGACCGGGTTTTGGTGCTCGCCGCAGGCCGCATCGTCGAGGAGGGCGTGACCCGCGCGGTGCTGTCGCACCCGAATGCGTCGGAGACGCGTCTCATGCTCCGTGCGGCAGGCTTCCTGCCAGATACAAACCACCAGTTCGGGGTGCGCCATGCTCAACTTGCCGTTTGACGATCTCCTGACCTGCCTGGGCCAGACCATCGAAATGGTCGGTGCCGCCGGGCTGATCTCTCTTGTGCTCGGTCTGCCGCTCGCGCTGGTCCTGGTCGCGACGGGCAAACGCGGCATCGCACCGCAGCTCTTGATGAACCGTGGCGTCGCCGCCGTGGTCAATGCGGTCCGCTCGGTGCCGTTCATCATCCTGCTGGTCGCCGCCATCCCCCTCACGCGTCTCATTGTCGGTACGGCGATCGGCACCGAGGCCGCGATCGTGCCGCTCGCAATCGCTTCGACACCCTATTTCGCGCGCATTGCCGAGGTGTCCCTCCGCGAGGTGGATGGGGGATTGGTCGAGGCGGTGCGCGCGATGGGCGCAAGCCGCATCGCCCTCGTGCGCGAGGTGCTGATCCCGGAAGCGCTGCCCGGGCTGATCTCCGGCTTCATCGTCACATTGGTCACGCTGATTGGCGCGTCCGCCATGGCCGGCGTGGTCGGCGCGGGCGGGCTCGGTGATCTCGCAATCCGTTACGGCTACGACGAGTTCAACACCAGCGTGGTGATCGCGGTGGTTGTCGTGCTCGTGGTGCTGGTCTGGGGTGTCCAGCTGATCGGCGACCGCCTGGCCGCCGCGTTTGATAGGCGGTGATCCGATGAGCCGCGAAATCCGCCTGAACGCGTTCGCCATGAATACGCCCGTGCATCTCTCACCGGGCCTGTGGCGCCACCCGCGCGACCGCGCGACTGACTTCACCAAGCTTTCCCACTGGCTCGATCTCGCGCGGCTGTGGGAGCGCGGTCTGTTCGATGGCGTTTTCCTGGCCGATGTGCTGGGCCCCTACGACGTGTTTGGTAATTCGCCGCGCGCCGCGATCGCGCACGGCACCCAGTTGCCGGCGCATGATCCGTTGCTTCTGGTTTCCGCGATGGCGGCGGTGACCGAACATCTCGGTTTCGGCGTCACCGTCTCGCTCACCTACGAGCCCTCCTTTCTGCTGGCGCGCCGGTTCTCCACGCTCGATCACCTCACCGGCGGGCGGATCGGTTGGAACATCGTCACCTCCTATCTCGACAGCGCCGCCCGGGCGATGGGGCTCAGCCGTCAGCGCGGGCACGACGACCGTTATGCAGAGGCCGAGCATTACATGCGCGCCGTCTATGGGCTCTGGGAACAGAGCTGGGCGGATGATGCTGTCATACGCGACCGCGCCCGCGGCCTTTATGCCGATCCGGCCCGGGTGCGGGTGATCGATCACCACAGCCCCGCCGGCACGATGCAAGCGCTCCACATCGTCGAACCGTCGCCGCAGCGCACGCCTGTCCTCTATCAAGCCGGCAGTTCCGGGGCGGGGCAGGCCTTCGCCGCGCGGCATGCCGAATGCGTGTTCGTCTCCGGCCCTTCGGAGGCCGTCATCGGCCCGCGCGTCGCCAAGCTTCGCGCGGAAGTGCAAGCCGCCAGGCGGCGGCCTGAGGAGGTCCTGGTTTTCGCACTGGCGACCGCGATCGTCGCGCCGAGCCGCGCCGAAGCACTCGACCGCCTGGCCGAGTACCGAAGCTATGTCGATCATGAAGGCGCGCTGACGCTGCTTTCAGGCTGGGTCGGCGTCGACTATGCCGGCTACGATCTCGACCAAAAGATCCGTTATATCGAAAACGACGCTGGCCGCGCCGCGATGGCGAATTTCTCCCGTGCCGATCCTTCGCGCGAATGGACCGTCCGCGAGGTCGCCGAATATGTCGCGATCGGCGGCATGGGGCCGGTCTTCGCGGGATCGCCCGCCGACGTCGCCGGGGCGATGGAACGGTGGATTGCGCATACCGATGTGAACGGCTTCAACCTTGCCCATGCGGTGCTCCCCGAGACCTTCACCGATATCGTCGATTTCCTGGTGCCGGAACTGCAGGAGCGGGGCCTCTACAAAACCGCCTACGCGCCGGGGACGCTGAGGGAAAAGCTGTTCGGCGCGGGCCCGCGGCTAGCAGCGGGGCATCCTGCCCGCGCCCTGGCCGCGTACGCCTGACGCCGGCGGCAGCGCACCATGCTCCCTCAACCCGCCCCGGCTCTGCACACCGTCGCGATCATCGGTGGCGGCTTTACCGGCGCCGCGGTCGCCTTTCATCTCGCCCGCGCGACCTCGCCGCGCACGCGTATCCTGGTGTTCGAACCGCGCCCTGTATTGGGTTCCGGCCTCGCCTACGGCACCGATAATCCGGTGCATCGGATCAACGTCACCGCCCAGCGCATGAGTCTGCTGCCCGACGACAGTGGTGATTTCGCGCGCTGGATCGATGCCATGGGCGCCTGCGCCGACGATCCGGGGGCCTTCCTGCCGGATGGCCGCATCTTTCCCCGGCGCGCGGTGTTCGGCCGCTATGTGGCCGCTCGGCTCACGCCTTTCCTGGCCGCCGGGCGCATCAGCCATGTCGCCGAACGCGTCGCACGTCTGTCGCGCGGCCCGCACGGCTGGTCCATCGGGTACGACCACGGCTTGGCGTACGCCGACACGGTCGTGCTCGCGCTGGGAAATCCGCCACCAATCGTTCCCGCCCCGATCGCGTTTGGGCTCCAGGGCGATCCGCGCCTCATCGCCGATCCAAACGCCGTTGGCGCGCTGGACGCCATTGCGCCGAAGGACCGGGTGCTCGTGATCGGCACCGGGCTGACGATGGCCGATGTTGTGGCCTCGCTCGACCGGCGTGGCCATCGCGGCCCGATCCACGCGATATCGCGCCGGGGCCAGCGCGCCCGCGGCCACGCGACGATCGTGACGCCTCCCGTGGATTCGTTCCTCGACTTGTCCTCGTGCACGGCGCGCGGCCTGTTGGAACAAGTGCGCGCGAGGGTCGCGCAAGCGCGGGGGGACGGGCTGGACTGGCATCCGGTCTTCGATGCCCTGCGTGTCGAAGCCCAGGCGATCTGGACACACCTGCCGCACGAGGAGCGCCTCCGGCTGCTCCGCCATCTGCGCCCCTATTGGGAAACCCATCGTCATCGCGTGGCGCCGCAACTGGACGCCGTGCTGGAGCGCCAGGCGGCGGCCGGGTCTTTGGTGGTGCAGGCTGCGTCGATCGTCGCAGCACGGCGGCAGAATAGCGGGCTGGTGATAACGCTGCGTCCGCGCGGCCAGACCACCAGCATTGAGGCGGTTTTCGACGCCGTCGTCGTCACCACCGGGTCGGCGCCGGCGAGTTTCACACGCTGCGAGCCGCTCATCGCGGACCGGGTCCGCGCGGGGTGGCTGGCGCC
>Ga0310811_10004817_pt1 | contig 17007 bp, 10 predicted proteins | sample YCmetagenome_FD_207642 | JGI IMG/M metagenome (GOLD analysis project Ga0310811, IMG submission 207642) | Soil microbial communities from experimental microcosm in Duke University, North Carolina, United States - YC | ecosystem: Engineered > Artificial ecosystem > Soil microcosm > Unclassified ...
CAGCTTCGCAAGGCCATTCTCCGTGCCCAACCACACGATGCCTTCCACGTCGGTGCAGCCACAGATGACCTGGCTTGAAGGCAACCCGTTGTCGCGGGTGAAATGTTCGGGGGCATGGCCGGGCTGTAGCCGCCAGATGCCGCTGCCCGCGATGTACCAAAGCGTATGGGTTCCATCGAAGAAGATATTGCCGACAGGGCCGGCAACAACAGGCTCCGTCGTCGAAACCCCCTTTGTCCCGGTTTGGTAGTATAACCCATTACTCGTCGCGATCCAGAGGGTATCATGGGAAACCACAAGCTTATTGACTTCCATCCCTTCCAAAGAATGGGCAGCCTGTCGCCAACCGGCGTTTTCCTGCACGTACATTTGCAGCCCATCGGAAAGTCCGATGAAAAGATCCCCCCGGGCCGTCACGGCCGTGGCGGTGATCTGCCGTTGCAGATCTTTATTCGCCGGATCCAGCAGGGTAAACCGCGTCCCGTCAAAGACGTATGCATTATGGTCGGTCCCGCAAAGCATCCTGCCGTCGGGGAGTTCAGAAAGATGAAGGATGCTATTGGACTGGGATCCAATATTCACCGTGTCGGGAAGCCAGTTGGAAAACACCCCGTCGGCATAGCGATAAAGCCCGCTGTACCAACTGCCGATCCATACCTGGTGCCGCCGGTCCTCATAAAATTCGTTCACAAAGATCTGCCCGCTGCGCGTTCTCATCGCCGGCTGCTGGAACCGGCTGCCGTCATACCAATTCACGCCGTTATAGGTCCCCACCCAGAGCATGCCCCGCGAATCCCGCAACACCGCGTTGATGCTCCCCGCATTGAGACCCTCCCGCGTGCCATAGTTGCGCATAGGCAGCAACTGCGCGCGGGCAATAGGCAACATCAGCTGGGCCATCAAAAGGAGGTAAAGGGGTTTTCTCATGTCTGTACCAAATTAATAATATCCGGGCTAACTTTAGGCATGCGAAAAATTATTCTCGGCGTCGCCGTTAGCCTCGATGGCTTCATTGAAGGACCCAACGGCGAATATGACTGGTGCTTCACCGATCAGGACTACGGCTTACAAGCCTTCTTCGAGCATGTGGATACAGCTTTTTACGGTCGTAAGACCTACCAACAGTTTCAGACGATGGGCGGCGCGCCACCGGGCTGGCCTTCCTTTAAGGAATATGTTTTTTCCCGGACGCTGAGCGTTGACGAGCTGAAACCGGGCGTGCAACTGATCAGCGGCGATTCCAAAGAAGCGATCGACCGGATCCGGCGGGAGCCGGGCAAGGATATCTGGCTTTTTGGGGGAGCGAGCCTCACGGCTTCTCTAATGGAATCGGGATTGGTCGATATGCTTTGGCTGGCGGTGCATCCAATCCTGTTGGGTTTGGGTACACCTTTGTTCCCTCCCAACGATACCCGTCGGCCGCTGAAGTTGCTGGATTCGAAGACCTATTCCACGGGCCTCGTATCCCTGACCTATGCGTTCGCCTGAACCGGCAGACCCTTACCTTTGTTTCTTTATCATGGTTACACTGCCCATCTATCTCGACTACAACTCCACCACCCCCGTCGATCCGCGGGTGCTGGAAGCCATGCTGCCCTATTTCACGCAGAAGTTTGGCAATGCGGCCAGCCGCAGCCATGCCTTTGGCTGGGTGGGGGAGGAGGCCGTGGATATCGCCCGCGAACAGGTGGCCCGGCTCCTCGGCGCGGAGACAAAGGAGATCGTCTTCACTTCCGGCGCAACCGAAGGCGATAACCTGGCGTTAAAAGGGGTCTTCGAGGCCTATGCCTCGAAAGGCAATCACATCATTACGGTCGTCACCGAACACAAGGCCGTACTCGACACGGCGCATCATATCGAACGGCTGGGCGGGGAAGTCACCTTTCTGCCCGTAAACCCCGAAGGTCTTATCGACCTGGGTCAACTGGAAGCCGCCATCCGCCCCACAACCGTGCTCATCGCCGTCATGTATGCCAATAACGAGATCGGCGTGATCCAGCATATAGCCGCGATCAGCGCGATCGCCCGGCGGCACGGCGTACTTTTCTTCACCGACGCCACCCAGGCGGCAGGAAAAGTCCCCATCGACGTGAATGGCGACGGCATCGACCTGCTCACGCTCAGCGCGCATAAGCTCTATGGTCCCAAAGGCATCGGCGCTATCTATGTACGGCGCCGTGATCCCCGGGTGCGGCTGACGGCGCAGATGGATGGGGGCGGCCACGAACGGGGGATGCGCAGCGGGACGCTGAATGTCCCCGCCATCGTCGGCCTTGGCATGGCCTGCGAGATCTGCGGACGGGAAATGGCTGCGGAAGCGGCGAGGGCGGCAAAGCTGCGCGATCGGTTGGAGGCAGGCCTGCTGGCCATCGATGGCGCCCGCGTCAATGGAAGCCGCACGTTCCGGCTGCCGCATACGACCAATCTTTCCTTCCCCGGCGTCGATGGCGAGGCCCTGTTGGCCGGCCTTGGCAAAGACGTAGCCCTGTCTTCGGGCTCTGCCTGTACTTCCGCCTCCATGGAGCCGAGCTATGTGCTCAAAGCCCTGGGCGTTGAAGACCAGCTGGCACACAGCTCCTTACGCCTTGGGCTGGGCCGCTTCACCACCGAAGAAGAAGTGGACTATGCCATTCGCCGGATCACGGAAACGGTGATAAACCTGCGGGAAAAGGCGGTCCTATAAATATTATAAATTATTATTATTTTATCGTTAAAATATTTAATAATATGTTTTGTTGGCCTGAAAAGACCATGGAAGATTAAAATGGGATGAAAAGGGGATGTATCTTACCTCCCTGTTCAAAAGCAATAAAAGTGGTGAAAAAAGGGGCAGGACCGGAAGAGGTAAAATGCCCTAAAACAAAAAACCCGCCTGACTAAGGGCGGATTTTTTCATGCAGTTGGTTTCGGTTGAATGTCTTTGTTTGACTCACCAGAAATATGTTATTTCGAAGGATCGGCTTGTTGGCAAGAGTATGCGAATATAGGGATTCCTTTTAATCTACCCACTTTTCTTCAAGCTAATTTGAAAAAGTTTTTTCACATTTTATCATTTATAATATTTATGATTGGACGGGCGGGGCCATGGCTCGATGGTCAAATCAACATTATAACATACTTTCGTGTCTATGTGGGCTGTATGCAAAAAAGAACTCCGCCAATTCTTTAGTAGTCTTACCGGTTACATCGCCATCATCGCCTTTCTGCTCCTCAACGGGCTCCTGCTTTTTGTTTTTCCGGACACGGATATCCTCACATTTGGCTACGCCACGCTGGACAAATTCTTCGAGCTGGCGCCCTGGATCCTGCTCCTGTTGACACCCGCAATAACGATGCGCAGCTTCTCCGACGAGTTCCGGATGGGTACCTTCGAGACCCTGCAAACTGTGCCACTGACCCGCAGGCGTCTCGTACTGGGCAAGTACCTGGCCAGCCTCATCGTCGTGCTGATCGCCGTATTGCCCACCCTCGTCTATTTCCTTTGCATTCAACGGCTTTCGGGCCAGGGCGGCATCGATACCGGCGCGACCACCGGCAGCTATCTCGGATTGATCTGCCTGGCGGGTGTGTTCACCGCGATCGGTATCTGGTGCAGCAGCTGGACGACCAATGCCGTAGTAGCCTTTATCGTCGCGGCCTTTGCCTGTTTCCTTCTCTATAGCGGTTTTGGCGCCATCAGCGCGCTGCCGGTATTCACGGGTGGGGCCGATTATTATATCGGCATGCTCGGCATCGACTTCCACTATCGCAGCATCAGCCGCGGTGTCGTCGATTCCCGCGATATCATCTATGTCGTCAGCGTTATCTGTCTTTTTCTTTATCTGACCGGGAGACACCTGGAGGCCCGACGCCTCGCGGGACGGTCCCGGCGCGCCTGGATACAGCCTGTGGCGCTGGTGTTGGTGCTCACGGCGATCAACCTCTCGGTGGCTCATGTCCATTACCGGCTCGACCTCACCCAGGAACATCGTTATACCCTCAGTCCCAATACCAAACAAATGCTGGCCCGCGTGGACGATAACGTTCAGGTGGATTTTTTTCTCACAGGCAATCTGAAGGCCGGCCTCCGGAAATTCGCGCGCAGCGCGGACGATCTCCTGCAGGAATTCAACGACTATTGTGACGGCAGGATCCGCGTCCACACCTTCGACCCGTTGGCGACTCTCGATGACAGCGCAAAAGTCCATCTCCTCGACTCCCTGAGCCAGATGGGCATCCAGCCGATGACACAGGTGGCGCAGGCGAAGCGCGGCGAAGAAGAAAGCCAGCGAACAGTGATCCCCGCAGCCATCGTAAGATATAAGGACCGCAGCTACCCGATAAACCTCCTGACTGGCGTACAGGTGGGCAACGCCGGCCAGTCGGAACAGCTGTACACCAACGCAGAAACCTTGTTGGAATATAAATTCGGCAGCGCGATCGACAAGATCACCAGGAAAGAGGTCCCCCGGATCGGCTATGTGCTGGGCAATGGTGAGCCGCTGGACTATCGCGTGTACGATCTCATCGAAGACCTTCGCCATAACTACCGCTTCGGCATCGTCCCCCTGGACAGTGTCGCGATCATTCCCACCGACTATAAAGCGCTGGTGATCGTAAAACCAACGGAGAAATTTACCGAACGCGAGAAGCTCACCCTCGATCAATACCTGCTCCACGGCGGGCAGATCGTCTGGGCCATCGATAATCTCCACGCCGAAAAGGACAGCCTTCGCCAGGAACAGGGGACGATCGCTTATGACCGCAACCTGGACCTGGATGATCTCTTTTTCCGTTACGGCGTGCGGGTTAACAAGGACCTGGTCGAAGACGCCGGGCAATGCGCCAGCATCTCGCTGGTTGTGGGAATGCAGGGTAACAAACCACAGATCGAAGCCTTGAAATGGCCCTATTACCCACTGCTGAACGGTAGCCTGAGCCACCCCATTTCCAAAAACCTCAACCCGGTACTCTCGGAATTCGCAAATTCCATCGACACCGTAAAAGCACCGGGGATCAAAAAGACGGTATTGTTGCAGACCTCCGCCAATTCACGCCGGGTAAGCACACCGGCGCTGATCACTTTCGATGTATTGAAGTACAAGGATGATATGCGGATGTTCCCCGAATCGGGCATCCCGGTGGCTGTATTACTGGAAGGCAGGTTCCGCTCACTCTTTGCCAACCGGTTGTCCTCCTCGATGGCCGATAGCCTGGCCAATGTCTTTCACATTCCCTTCGTACCCGAGGCGACGAGCCCAAGCCGGGTGATCGTCGTTGGCGACGGCGATATTTTTATGAACGAGGTGACCGAGCGCGGTCCCCTTCCGCTGGGCTTCAGCGAGGCCATCGGCTACACCTTTGCCAACAAGGACTTTATAGAGAACTGCATCGAATACCTCGTCAATCCCTCCCGTATCCTCGAGACACGTTCGAAGGACTTTACCCTTCGACTGCTTGATCCTGCCAAAGTAGAGACGGACCGGGCGTTCTGGCAATTCATCAACATCGGCCTCCCGATCCTGCTGGTGGTCCTTGGCGGCTACGTGTATCAGCTCATCCGCCGCCGCCGGTTCACCCGGGCCTAAAAAAATCCGCCTTCGGTCTTTTCGTCCGTCTCCCAGCCAACCGTGGCCTCCCGAAATGCGTTTGCACAGGGACAAAAACCCAAAATGCAACCATGAAAGTCTACCAATTTACTCTATTGTGCCTGGCGCTGGCTTCGGCCTGCAGCCGAAGTTCCGGCGGTAATTCCATGATGCCGGCGGGTCTGCAGGCGATGATGACCGGCAAATGGACCATCAACACCGTCACGCTGTATTATTTCGACTCCACCGGCGCACCCTACGGCACAGGAAAATTTATCGATCAGGTGCCTCCCGGATACTTTTACCAGTTCAATAGCAATAGTACCTGGACCGAGATCCTTTCCGATTCCCTTTCGATCAACGGAATGGGCGGAACCTATTCCATCGCGGGGGACAGCAGCTTCACCCTGGTGAATCCGGCGGCGCCGTCGCCCGAGCCCTGCCACATGGATACCCTGACGTCGAGCACCTTTGTCTTTTACCACGAGCGGAGCACTCATTATAACGGGGTTACGCCGGGCTACATCCGCTATCTCTTCCATATGACACGCGGGAATTGAGGGGCTTAGCGTATCTTTAGGGTACAATAGACGGCATGAGCCCAATTGCACTAACGTATCTTACCTTCGGAATTGTTCTTTTACTGGCTATCGTTTTCGACCTGGGTCTGCTGAGCAGGAGGGAGGCCACCATTTCGATAAAGAAGGCGATGATCCAAACGCTCTTCTGGGTGGGCCTGGCGATGGCCTTCTTTGTCTTTCTCTGGTTTGAGGACGGCCACAAGGTCGCCCTCGAATATTTCAGCGCCTACCTGATGGAGTGGAGCCTCAGCATCGACAATATCTTTGTCTTTATCCTTATCTTTTCTTTCTTCCGCGTCAAACCCATCTATTATGCCCGCGTTCTGCTGATCGGGATCATGATGGCCATCATCCTGCGGATCATCTTTATCACCGTGGGGATCGCATTGGTGACCCGGTTCCACTGGCTGCTGTACGTATTTGGCGCCATACTGATCTACACCGGCCTGACCATGTTCTTCACCAATCACGAGGAAGCGATAGATGTCGAGGACAATACGGTCTATAAGTTCCTGAAGCGGCTGCTGCCGCTGACGAGCAGCGACGGCGGTGGAAAGTTCCGGGTAATGATCGACGGCAAGCGGCGGTGGACCACCGTGTTCGTCGTCGTTGTCCTGCTGGCGACAACGGATATCGTCTTTGCCGTGGACAGCATCCCCGCGGTCTTTGGGATCACCCAGGAGAAGATCGTCATCTATACCTCCAATATCTTTGCCGTACTGGGTCTCCGGTCGCTGTTCTTCCTGCTGCGGGGGGCCGTGGACCAGTTCAGTCACCTCCAGCAGGGTATTGCCGTCGTGCTGGTCTTTGTCGGACTCAAAATGCTGGTGGAATATTTCGACGTGGTGCTCCCGGTCTATGTATCGCTGCTGGTGATCCTGGTGTGTATCGCGGGAGGCATCCTTTATTCCCTCTGGGTGAACAAGCGTAACAAAAAAGATGGGGTATAGCATCACCAATATCAAGGACATCGTCGATGGCCGGCTGGTTTCCGGTGAGGCAAGCGGCGCCATCGGGCACCTGCTGCTCGACAGCCGCAGGCTGATCTTTCCCGCCACCTCCCTGTTCTTTGCTCTAAAAGGCCCCCGGCGCGCCGGGGATCAATTTGCAAAAGAATTATACAAACGCGGGGTCCGCAATTTCGTGCTCGACCAGGAAGCCGACCTGCCCGGCGCCAACCAGGTCATCGTCAGCGATACCCTGGCCGCCCTGCAACAGCTGGCCGCAGAACATCGCCGCCGGTTCCCGATCCCGGTGATCGGGATCACGGGCAGCAACGGCAAGACCATCATCAAAGAATGGCTGAATCAACTGCTCGAAGCGGATTATCATATCGTCCGCAGCCCCAAAAGCTATAACTCCCAAACCGGCGCCCCGCTTAGCGTCTGGCAAATGGGGCCCCAGCATCAGCTGGCCCTCTTCGAGGCCGGCATCTCCCGCCGTGGCGAAATGGAACGCCTCGAACCGGTTATCCGTCCGACGATCGGCGTATTCACCAATATCGGCGAGGCACACAGCGAAGGGTTCAACAGCCTCGAAGAAAAGGCGGCGGAGAAAATGAAGCTGTTCGCACATACGGAGACGCTGGTATATTGCAGCGATCATCCAGTGGTGACAAAGGCGGTACCACCGGGCCCGGCGAAATTTTCCTGGGGCCAAAAAGAAGACGCAACGATGCGCATCACCGCATTGGAAAAAAAAGCGGTCTCGACTGCTGTCGCGATCACTCATGCCGCCACCACATTCCCCATATCCATTCCCTTTACCGACCCGGCCTCTGTCGAGAACGCCCTACACTGTGTGGCCGTCATGCTCCTGCTGAAGCGATCCCCGGAACAGATCCAAACCAGGCTGGCCCGCCTCGCTCCGATCGCCATGCGGCTGGAGCTGAAAAGCGGCATCAACCACTGTTCGATCATCAACGACAGTTATAGCGCCGACCTGAACTCCCTTTCCATCGCCCTGGACTTCCTTTCTCAACAACTGCAGCATGACAAACACTCGGTCATCCTCTCCGATTTCCTGGAGAGCGGCCGGGATGAGGATCAACTCTATGCTACCATCGCGCAGACGCTCGGGCAAAAGCAGGTAGACCGGCTGATCGGCATCGGCCCGCGCATCAGCGCTCATGCTTCGGCCTTTAGCCAGTGGTTCCCGGGTGAGACGGTGTTCTTCCCTACGGTGGAGGCATTTCGCGCCGATCTTGCACGGCTGCATTTCCGCGATGAGACGATCCTCATCAAGGGCGCGCGTGTTTTCGAGTTCGAAGAGATCGACCGGCTCCTGACCGAGCAGATCCATCAGACGATAATGGAGGTCGATCTGAATGCAATGGCTCAAAATTTGCGGCAATTCCGACAGCTGATCCAACCGGCGACAAGGGTGATGGCGATGGTAAAGGCTTTTGGTTATGGCAGCGGCAGCTTCGAGATCGCGAACCTGCTCCAATTCCATGGAATCGACTGGCTGGGCGTCGCCTATGCAGACGAAGGAGTGGTGCTGCGGAAGGGTGGCATTCGCGTACCCATTATGGTGATGAATACGGAGAACAGCAGCTTCGACCTGTTGGTGGAATACAATCTTCAACCCGTCATCTATTCCTTCTCCCTGCTGCACACCTTCGACCGTTGGCTAAAAAAAGAAGGCGTTCCCGCCTTCCCGGTTCATATCGAGCTGGAGACAGGGATGAACCGGCTGGGTTTTCCCAGGGAGGACATCGATGAGCTGCTGCGGGTATTACCCGGCACGGCATTTACGGTGGTGAGCGTCTTCAGCCATTTTGCCGCGAGCGAAGAAGTCCAGCAGGATGCATTTACCCGGCGCCAGGCGGAGATCTATACGACGACGGCGGACCGGATCGCGAAAGCCCTGGGATATCCTTTCCTCCGGCATATCGCGAATTCGGCAGGCATCATCCGGCATCCGGAGCTACAGATGGATATGGTGCGGCTGGGTATCGGGCTTTATGGCATCGACCCGGCAGGCTCCGATACCCTCGAGCTACAGGAAGTGTCGACGTTGAAGACCACGATCGCGCAGATCAAGCACCTCCACCCCGGCGACACCATCGGCTACGGCCGCAAAGGCATTGCGGCGGCGGGAACGGTCACGGCCACCGTCCGCATCGGGTATGCCGACGGCTATTCGCGGACGCTTGGTAACGGCGTGGGTAAGATGTGGGTTAAAGGACGCCTGGCGCCGACGATCGGCATCGTCGCCATGGACATGACGATGATCGATATCACCGGCATCCCGGACGTAAAGGAGGGCGATGAAGTGATCGTTTTTGGCAAGGAGTTGTCCGTCAGTCAGTTAGCGGCGTGGTCAAACACGATCCCGTATGAGATTTTAACAAGTGTATCACAGCGGGTGAAACGAATCTATTTTGAGGAGTAGCCGCAGGTTGCCTATATTTGAACCTCTATTTGGAAAAATATCTTAATCTGTTGTAAGTGAAGGCCAGAACCATCTTTCTAATAGTATTATTGATCATAGTCGCCGATCAGTCCCTGAAAATCTGGGTAAAGACACACATGCCGCTGAGCCATCCGGCCGATCTCTACCGGGACCCGGTGTCCCCCTATGACAACGGGATCAAGCTGCTGGGAAACAAAGCGCAGATCTATTTTGTAGAGAACGAAGGGATGGCCTGGGGCTGGAAATTTGGCGGCAGCTGGGGGAAGATGGCGCTGACCCTGTTTCGTCTCGTAGCCGTGGTATTCGGCGTCTACTATATCCAGACGATCATTAAAAAGAAATACCATCGCGGGTTTATCGTTTGCGCCGGTCTCATTTTTGCCGGGGCGCTGGGCAATCTCCTCGATAGTATGTTCTATGGGCTCATCTTCGAGCATAGCACCTATGATCATGTGGCGAAGATGTTTCCCAAACATGGGTATACCACCTTCCTGCATGGGCGCGTGGTCGACATGCTCTATTTCCCGATCATAAATACGCATTACCCAAGCTGGTTCCCCTTTGTCGGGGGCGATGATTTCGAATTTTTTAGTCCCGTCTTCAACCTGGCGGACGCCTCTATTTCAGTAGGCGTGATCGCCATTCTTCTCTTCCAAAAACGATTCTTTCACAAAGGACCCGGCGCCCACGCACATTCCCTCGAAGGAGAGACAAAGGTTGACGCAGTGCAGGCCTAACGACCTACCGGCTCCCGCCGGGTGCCCCCTTGACGAGCTTCCTCGAAACCACCTGGTCCCCACATTGCATCTGCAATGCATAGGTTCCCGCGGGCAACCCCCCAAGATCATACAGCGTAAAGCTGTTCAATCCCTGCGCCAACGGCTGGCGGTAATGACGCAGATACCGTCCATACATATCGACGAGGCTGATATTGGCAACCCCATTGGCAGGGGCCGTCAGCTCGACGCTGATATGATCGGTAAACGGATTCTGCACAGTCCGCACTTCAAATGACAGGTTGCTGTTGCTAAGGAGCACAAGGCCACTGTTTCTTCTGGCCGAACCATTGATCATATCGATGCGGTACCAGGTCTGGACACCTACAGGATTCGGGTCGGCGAAGGTATAGGCCGCGCTGCCGCCATTTCCACCGACCGCCGGAAGAGCCACCAGCTGGGTAAAATGCACACCGTCGTCACTGCGCATCACCGCATACAATAGATTGTCGACTTCATTCGAGGTCGTCCACTGCAGATTACCAAGGCCATCCTTCACCTTTCCGCTAAAGGACAGGATCGTGGTGGGCAGTGCGATCAAACAGTTGACGCCATATACATATTTGGGTTGGTTCGTGGTGAAGGAACAGGTGGTGGTGCTCAGGTTCGCGGTGGTACTGGCCACGATGAGCCGGTAAATGGTAACGGTGTTGGTCGCGGAGATGCGATAATAGCGGGTCACCGTACCGACATAACGCCCGGTAGAGGCATTATACGTAGGCGTCGCGCTGCCGCTGGCGCCCTGGCCCAGGGTGTCCAGTGGAGGAGTGACCCAGGTTACCCCATTGTCATTGCTCTGCTGCATCTTCCATTCCGTATAGTTGTTGACGTAGGCGGAGATATTGAATTTGATGGAGTCGTCGGAACCCTGGCAAAGCGTATCAGGCTTGTTGGGGGTCAGCAGGAGATCGGGCGGACAGGTCGCCAGGGTGATGTCATCCAATGCCCAGTCATTACCCCCGCCGCCGGATGCGTTGTTCCGGATGGAGATGGTAATGGAGGACTGACTCGGACCGGTCAAAAACACAAACCCGCGCTGTTGCCAACCCACTGTGTCGAGCTGACCGGTAGACAACCGGTCGACACCGTCTACCACAAGGGTTAGGTTGGGCAGCACACCGGGCGTATATTCCGGATTGCTGGCTGTATCGATACCACAATTAGGGCAGACGTTCTTGAACCAGGCGGAGAACTGATAGTACGTGTTCGGACAAAGCCCGCTGATGGTCTGGCGGTATGCCTCGCTGGTGGCCAGGTCGGCGTTGACGAGCAGCATATAGCCCGCATCCGTGTTATTGTCGGGAGGCGCATTGCCCGCGGCATTCGACGTTCCCGTATGGTCGCCGGCGATATACCAGAATCCATTGAACTCCCGGTTGCTACAAGCCAGGACACCGGTGCCCGTACAATTGGGCTGGTAGCTGGCGTTTGTGGTGGTGGAACTGACCGGGCTGACGTTATTGACGATGGCATAGTAGCCGTCGTTGATGGTGGTCGCGCTACTGCTGGTCGGCAGATAAGTATAGCCGGGGATCAGATAGGTCGGCGGAGTGCTACGGTTGCGCCCGACCCCATGCCCAAAGGTGCCACCGGACTCGGCGGCAAAGTTCGTGCTGGAGCCGTTGGCGCAAAGGGTGCTGGGTTTTTGTATCAGGATCTGGTACGGCTGGCCGTAGAGGAAGCTGTCTACCGTCGCGGTGCTGCTGATCCGGTAAGCCAGCACCGGCGTGGAAAGGGTGACGGTATCCCCATAATTACCGGTGACCACTACACGGAACGCGGTAGTGGTAAGGGTACCCGCCGAAAATTTTGGAAAGGAGGTGTTGCCGGTAATGGTGCCCGCATTGGTTGAGTTGCTCGTGGCCATGTATTGGAGCCCGCCGGGAGCAGCCGCGCCCGTACCGAGATTGATCCGGACCTGGTAGCCGCCGGCATAAGGCGGAGCAGCCATATAGGTTCCCGGATCGGAATCGCTGTAGTAAGTGTAACGACGCATCACCACCCCTTCGTTGCTGATAAGATGCAATCCATTGGGAGTATCGGCAAGGATGATCTGGGTATTGCTGGGAATACTGTCGTAATACCGCACCTTGTACATCTTGCCGCTACCACGGTAGCTCTGGTTCACATAAAAGTTGAATCGGATCTCGAGGGAATCGCCGGGTTCGACCGGACCGCCGACTGTTTTCTTGCTGAGATTGACATAGCTATTGCCCCATTTGAGCATAGCGGTAGCCTGCGCATGCGTATCAACGCGGAAGAGAAGGATCGGTAGCAACGCCCACGCAAGCCTCCGTAGCACAGGGCCTGCGGGTAGAATTGTTTTCATGGATACTTTTTTTCAAGGGTTATCGGACTATTCGGAAAACAATGTCTTATAAAGGTAGTGCTTATAACGGTGGATTACAATCGTATAATTACTCGACTCTAAGGGAAATATACTATTTCGCTTATTGATAATTATGTATTATTTTGTTTTAGCGCGCGGAACATCGGTTTCATCCGGTGAACCTCAAAATCCAGTCCATGAAAAACAGCTATTTATATTGCCTGTTTACATACCTGTGCCTGTGCGCATCTCTGAACCTTTCCGCGCAAACTACGCTTACCTGGTACGATCAAACTTTCCGGATCGATACGCTCTATCCGGCTACCGGCTCGATGGGGATGAGCTCACCCTGGGAGGTCCTGTATGGCCCTGATGACTCCTTATGGGTAACCGAGTCCCATGGCTATAAGCTGTACAAGATCCATCCCGGCAACAAGGGCAGCCGCGTCGTTCTGAACATGAACCCCCTAAAGGACTTTACGGCGGCTACCGCCAATCCCTGGCCGCAGGGCGGCCTGATGGGGCTTGCCATCCATCCCGGATTCTACACCGGCAAACCCTGGGTCTACATGGCCTATGTATACCACCTCATCGGCTGCAGCGATGACGGAGCGGGTACCCATTGCAGCTATAACACAAAGATCTCCCGGTTCATTTATAGCTTTTCCGACGGCTCGCTCACCTATATGGACGATGTCATCTCGGGGCTGCACGGCAGTAACGACCACAACTCCGGCCGGATAAAGCTAAGCCCGGTCCCCGAGAGCGACGGCCGGTATCATCTTTACTACACCATCGGCGACCAGGGCGCCGGCAACCTGACCAATAAATATCGCACCAACTATGCGCAGGATACCACCGTCATCGAAGGAAAGGTGCTACGACTGAACACGGAACCCGATCTCAGCCAGCCCGCCGGCTCGGAGTGGATCCCCACGGATAACCCGTGGCCCGGCAGCCCGATCTATACCTTTGGCCACCGCAACCCGCAAGGGCTCGACTTTGGATCGGTGGACGGCGGCGCCTCGTATATCCTCTACAGCAGCGAGCATGGCGACCAGTCGGATGATGAAGTGAACATCATCGTTCCCCACACGAACTACGGCTGGCCAAAGATCGCGGGTCTCTGCGACGACAACTATACCTCGAGCTTTGGCGACAGCATGTACCTCGCCAACCGATCGGTCGTCAGCGAACACGGGTTTTGCGATACCACACATACGAGGCTCGCCGAGCCCATCTTTTCATTTTACAACTGGGGCCGCAATGCCAACAAGACCTCGGGTGCGATGGGCAACATGCACTGGCCGACCATCGCCCCATCCGCGATCCGGTTCTATAGCCAGGGCGCCATACCCGGATGGAACAACTCGCTGCTGATCCCTTCACTCAAGAACGGGCTGTTCCGGCTGAAGCTGAATGCGGACGGGCTGAGCATCGACAGCACCGTGAATCCCAGCGACACGATGCATTATCTCACGGGCTACCGCCTCCGCAACGTGACCCTGTCGCCGGCAGGGGACACCCTGTTCGTCGCGGTGGATAACAGCTGCTGCACGCTGGGGACAAGCGGCACGATCGGCAATTCCGCGGCCTCACCCAATCTCGGGTTTATCCTGCGAATGGTCTATCTGACCGTCCTGCCGCTTGGCGATACGGTGCATAAGGTCCCGCCAAGGACGAGCCGCCTGCCACGGGTCTATCCCAATCCCGCCCATGAGGAATTGCACATCGAGGCCCCGGCCAACGGCCTGACCCCCTTCACCGTGCAGCTATACAGCGTCGCCGGTCAGCTCCTCCGGTCCCAAACTACCGGTGCGGGTACCCTTACGATGGATATCCGGGGTGTCCAACCCGGCGTTTATGTCCTCCGGATGGCTTCCGCGACAGGGGAGGTTGTATTGATTAACAAAGTGTTAATAGAATAAGGGGCTCGCTTGGGTTTTTATCTGCCCGATTCCCGGCGTATTGTAATATTTTTGGCAGATACGCGACCAAAAAAGTAAAAGAATGTCGTCACACCAGGTATTCGTCCTCATTGTCATCCAGCTCTTCCTTCTCCTTACCCCTTCCATCGGTCTTTATAAATTATTCGAAAAAGCCGGCGTCCCCGGCTGGAAGGCGTTCATCCCTTTTTACAACACCTGGATCATGATCAAGCTCTCGGGCAGACAGGAGCATTGGGTCTTCTGGCAGCTGATCCCCGTGGTGGGCTGGTTCATCACAATGGGCCTCTATGTGGAGTTTGTCAAGGTGTATGGCAAGTTCCATTTTTGGGAGCATGCGCTCGCAGCGCTGGTGCCGTTGGTGTATTTCCCTTACCTGGGTTGGGATGCAAAAACCAAATACATCGGCATAGCGGAAGCGCGCAAACATCGGAAGAGCAAGACCCGTGAATGGGTCGACGCCGGTGTTTTTGCCGTCGTGGCGGCGACGCTGATCCGGACCTTTGTCTTCGAGGCCTATGTGATCCCTACCGGGTCGATGGAAAAGACCCTGCTGGTCAACGACTATCTCTTCGTATCCAAATTCGCCTATGGCCCACGCATCCCCATGACGCCGCTGTCGATCCCCTTTGTCCACAATACGCTTCCCCTGGTCCCTCGCAAGTCCTATGTCGAATGGATCACGCTCCCCTATGTCCGCTGGTTTCAAAGCCCGGTGAAACGCGGGGATGTGGTGGTCTTCAACTTTCCCGAAGGCGACACCCTGATCAATCTGCCCGACTACCAGTCGGCGCATCCCTACTATGACGTCATCCGCGAGCTGGGAAACGGGAATGCGGATTCCGGCCGGCAGATCGTACTGGGCAATCCCGATCAGTACCCGCTTATCCTGCATCCGCCGGACAAGCAGGAGAATTATATCAAACGTTGCGTAGCCATCTCGGGCGATACGATCCAGTTGAAGAACCAGGTCGTGTATATCAACGGCCAGGCTCAGCCGCTGCCTCCGTTCTCGGAGACCCGTTGCCTGGTAAAGACACACGGCCAACCCCTGGACGAGACGGTGATGCAGGAAGAGTACAATATCGATGTGAGCGATCCCTCTGAGCTTTCACAAACCAACAACCCCAACGAATATTCGATGCTGCTGACCGCGGGGGCGAGGGAAAAGATGCTGAAGAACGGGGTTGCCGCAAGCATCACTCCGGTGATCGACAGCACACAGGCCGTATGGCCCTATTCGCCGCTGGCTTCCTGGCAGCTGGACAACTATGGTCCGCTGTTCATTCCCCGCCGCGGCAGCACGATCTCCCTGGACCCGACCACCTATGCGATCTATAACCGCGCGATCCGCGTCTACGAAGGCAATAAATTCGAACAGCGCGAAGGCAAATATTATCTCAACGACCAGGAAGTGCACAGCTACACCTTCCATTACAACTATTACTGGATGATGGGCGATAACCGCCACGAGAGCCAGGATTCCCGCCTCTGGGGGATGGTCCCCGAGACGATGATCGTCGGTGAGGCCTCGATCATCTGGATGAGCTGGGGTAAGGGTGTGCGATGGAGCAGGTTGTTCCGCAAAATAAAATAAAAAAAACCCGCCGTCAGGCGGGTCTTTTTATTTTATCTACTGTATATCCCAGAATAACCTGGTCTCTACCTTGTCGCCGCCGACGGCCTGCGCGGCCTGCGTATAATTTGCCCCATTCACTGTCTGCTCGGTCTGCGGATAGTACAGCCGGTTCGGGAAACCCGAGAGTGCTCCCACCGGGGTGGGCAGCAGGGGATAATCCAGTCTCCTGATATCGATCCACTCGTGATCGGGATGGTTATACAGCGAGATCCATTTTTGCAGGGCTATCTTCTGCAGGTCCGTGCCGGCGGCAGTAGCATACGCAACCGAAGGATCGGCCAGGTAGCGTGCTACCGAACTATCGGCCCCACCCCAGTATTTGATGCTTTGACGGATGCCTTCTTCATAATGGCTCTGCACCGTGCCCCCTACATTAAAGCCCCTTGCGACGGCTTCTGCCCGGAGGAATTCCATTTCGGAATAGTCCAGCACCACATAAGGAAGACTGCTTGCACTATCTTTTGTAGAAGGCCCTGATACTGTGGAAAAGGTTGTCTGGACGCCCATGACGGCGCCTACGTATTTCCCGGAACTGTTCTTCCCATAATAGGAGGTGAGACGCGGGTCGGCATTGGAGAGCAACTGATCCATCATGACCTTGGATGCGACATAGTCATTGCGTTTCGCAACGACAAAATTCGAGTACATGGGATTGTTGCTGGGCTGTGATCCATATTTCATGATGCAATTCTGAGCGGTCGAGCTAATCGCGTTGGGGCTTCCGGCCTCTACCGCGGCCTTTGCGGTTGCGG
>Ga0310811_10004819_pt1 | contig 17002 bp, 20 predicted proteins | sample YCmetagenome_FD_207642 | JGI IMG/M metagenome (GOLD analysis project Ga0310811, IMG submission 207642) | Soil microbial communities from experimental microcosm in Duke University, North Carolina, United States - YC | ecosystem: Engineered > Artificial ecosystem > Soil microcosm > Unclassified ...
GTGGACCTGGATTTAACTATAGCAATTCGCTCTATCTAATGAGCTCCGTTCATAAACCCATCTTACATCCGATGGAGCACGGAAGGCGATGACCGCTAGGCGATACACAGCAAGGATATTAACTAGAACTCGGCGCAAAGTTTATCGTCCCGTAATCTGAACTGTGGCAGTTTGGCGTGTGTTCGGTGCCTTCGGTAATCCCTCAAGACGCCAATTTCCATCAGATATACGTCTGCTTTGGCTACATGGATTTCTTGAAGCGTACTGAGAGTGTACGTACTACGAAACGAAAGATGGATTCAAAGGGGGAATGGAGTGTGTGGCAGTGTGTGTGAGAAAGTTCGTCGGGAAAATTCTCAGAGCCTGTGGCCAACCTGTGGATGCGTAATATTAACTAATTCTCTACAACTGAGGCGGCAAGGCGGCAACTGAGGCGGCAACGCACTCGGGAGTCAAGCGCTCATATAGTACGAAACACCTTTTTTTGGCACTCTCAGCTTCTGACTTGTGTTTTTTCTACAAGTGATTCGTGCAGGTGTGTGCACAGTAAATTCTATGGCGAGAAGAAAGACACCCGTTTCCAAATAGTCGGCAAAAAAATCCATACGAGAGCGGCGGGTTTCGCTGCGGCTGGAGTGATGTATCCGTGACTGTGCCTGCGTGTCACGAGCCAAAGACCCGTGACTGATCATTCAGTGCTGTGCGACTCTGTTCCTACCTCCGGCATCCATCATCGCCTACTCTTACGCGGACCACCAGGAACATTGGATCGTAAGTTGATCATAACGAGAGGGTAGGACAGCTCCCCAATGCCAACCGACGATAAAAAAACCACTCAAGGATGTTGTTTGAAGCAATTATGCGAAGACCTGTGTTCGTTGAAGTTGATGGTTGCTGGAAGTGACAATCGTCCTTTCCGATTAGTCTTTCCTGTATGCGTGGCCCTATCAATCTCTTGATGCTTGTATGGCTCACCGAACCTGACGGAGCTTACAATATTAAATTGTGAGTTTTGAGTACAGGGCAAATGCCAAATTTGTAGATCGTACGTCCTCGCTGGTGGCTCTGATGGCTTAACAGGACCCTACATAGCGACATGACACGTGACATGTCCTCGAGCACTGGCCTTCGACCATCAATAGAGGAAAATGGTTTGTACATTCACACACTGACCGATTTTAACCTTGGGATTTGAGAATCCCTGTCATGACTCGCTTGCCGTCATAATTTGGTTGGTTTCCTCTTGGAATTTTCTTCTTGCTCAAAGAGCTTATTTAGTCCACTGGTCTATGACCCCATTGTTTCCCGCTTTTGGCCTTCGCAATTTCCTCTAGACTCACTGTCAGCTTCATTATGACCTCTCCTTGGACGTCATTAGGTTGCCTCAGGCCGACGCATTCACTTAGAATCACTGAATCGTCTTTCTATCAGGATAGTGTTTTTAAGGGCACAATGGATACACGCAAACAAATAACCTAGACATTCGCAGCCGAATTTCATGCGTTCTCGGGCATCTGTTTAAAGATGCTTTCCCTTCGCTACGGTTCAAGCGCCAGAATATCTGGTCTACGCAAAGATAGCATTCTCCCAAAGGATGGTACATTGATCACACAGGCGCTCGAACACGTGACTCACGGATGCGAAAAGCCTTACACTTCGCATCGGATCTATCTTCTCAATTTCTTTCCTTGTGCTCAGATTCCACACTCCCCTGCTTTGACCGTTCATTTTCACCCTTACCATATGCTCCTCATGCTCATTCTGGCCTAGTTTAAATGTATACACACAGCCCATGTACGCTTATATCTATATCAGCAGAATAACAGCCAAATATCATCCGCTGAATCCCCGCTCCAAGTACGACCGAACGCCTCACAGAAAATCTCCGCCTCTAAACATTTTCATACCTATCTTCATGTTACCTACTAACACGTATCATAACTAGGTCTATCTGTTCGCAACTCCTTGTTGAACTCGCCGTCAACCTCACAATGGCCATGGAAGTAAAGGCTTGATCAATCTTTGAACCCGATTGTCATGCAAATAGGATCCACTTTGGCAATGTTGGTGGCTCTCTTAATCCAGATTCGATTAGCTGAACATTTCCAGATGAAGACTGATATCACTGGACCATCCTCCCTGTGCAGTATGCCCCGTCCCCATTGGGCTGGTTATCCAGTATGTCACCTCCTGTTGATGCTATCGAGGATGCCAAACTACCGTGACTCCAGTTGAGTACTAGCACCCGGCGCGGTCATGTCCATGTGCATCCTGAGGAGCTCTATCTTACGGCGACATCTGCCAACCAGGAGTTGTAATATTTAATTTCCTATGATCAGTGTGTTTTAGTGAGGAGACTGCGGGAGGGGATGCGTGAGCTCAAGGGTACGACACTGGTATCTGAGTCAATCTCACGGTGATAAATTGTCCTTGCTGAATAAGTTGTGATATAGGTCGGCGCACTCAAAACAACAGAGGGAAAGTGGAATATGACTCGATACACTACCTTTCATCTATCAGCAGAATCTACTCGTCTTCTTCATGACCCACACTTTCCAGAGCTATTCTTCATATCGCCTCACTTGAAACAAGATGAAGCCATAGCAAGAGAGCTTTTGTCAAGACAAAGAAAATACAATGATGTGGATGGCACGAAGTGCAACCTGAAGGCTAGAGCAAGGAACAATCCATAGAGTTGCACGAGAGAGAAACAATTATCGAGTGAAAGGTACAACTTCGACTCCTAAGTGCTCCCCATGCAGCTGAATTTTTACATCCTCACGTCTCTAACTGCTACTAACTCTGGAGTCTGCGTTGAGGGCACTTCCACTCACAAGGTGCGTCTCATTCAAGACTCATGAGCTTACATCGGAGGCGCTTCGTAATATTTATTAAACTACACAACAATCAGCCGACAGAATATTAAGTGGAGTAAAACTTACCGGGGCTTGAAGACGAACCCTCCCGCTCGTGACCTTTGCAGCGCTCCAACGACTTTCGACATACGCCAACTTGTAGTTGGGGTCAAGAACTGTAATTACATTAGAAATACACTGCAGGAGAAAAGAAAAAAAACAAGTACTCACCCAGACAGACGAAGTATATATCTGAGTCGTTAGTTTTCTCATATTACTTCCCCACGTTCTTGAGGCCTTTCTGAATTGCATCGGCGATCGGCGAATATTCTGCGCTGTTGGCCATTGTCTGCCACGTATCGGCGAGACACTCCAGTGTAGGTATGGTTTGGGAGGCTGTTGGGTGTGCTGCTGAAGAGAATGATTGTTGCGCAGTTGCGGGTTCCTATTAAACATATAAGTAAACTACCATGATGATAGTGTCACTGTCATCATGGTAGATACTTATATGTGGCTTGGAGCTTTGTATACTGTTCTTCGTCGAATCAACGCCAGTATCTGGCCCTCTCTCTGCTCTCGTCCTCCGCTCGTGCCCTTCGCTCGAAGAGCGCCCGTTACATTCAGACGGGCAGCTCGGGCGATATTGGTATCAATATCAACTTCTTCTGTAGTACACACTTTCATTCATGCCCCTTGGTGAGATGTCCAAGGTGGATACAAGTAAGCTGGAGATTGTCGATGGGTACATGACTTCTAGGTGCTCATGTTTTTTGACTGGTTGCTTCTCCGGTGCGTTAATGTGAAGGTATAAGTCCAAGAAATGTTTAAGCACCTGCAGTCCGTTGATATATGTACCACCGAACACAGTCGGGTTGTTTCAATGAGGGAAGGAAGTCGCTTTAAAACGGCTAGAGATGAAAGATAGCATTCTCCCAGAGGATGGTGTAATTGTACATCGAACACGTGACTCACGGATGCGAAAAGCCTTACTCTTCGCATCGGATCTATCTTCTCGATTTTCTTTCATTACTTACCTTGTGCTCAGATTTCACGATTCGCCTGCTTTGACCGATCATTTTCACCCTTACCATATGCGTCTCATGCTCATTCTGGCCTAGTTTAAATGTATACACACAGCCCATGTACGCTCATATCTAGGCGTGCCGTATGTTATCAAGAGCAATTTGGTCTGACCATCGACGTAGATCAAAGTGTAGAGCGCGTCAACGGTAGACTACATCTCCCGTGCTCTAACACAACTCATTCGCCTGCTTTCCCTCGCTGTTGTTTACAGAAATGTCGTCATTGTCTGTCTTCAGAGAACGGGGACGAGACTCAGATAGATCCTCCAGTACGATCGGAATACTTTCAGGACCTGTAAAAGTCGTAGCAAGAGGATCGCGAACGCGTCTCATAGGCTGTGATCCAAAAGTTATGATGGGTGTCGGAGTGGATGGCGAACCTTCTTCTGCCTTTAAACGGAAGATGAACGCGACGACGACGCCCAAGTTCGCAACGATTAGAGACCCAGAAGTCTAAAACGCGATCAGCAGGGCTCGAGGTCTATACACTGACACCGCACCTCAACTATAGCAGCCATAGCCTCCTTTGTCCCTCCACCAGAGAAGATGTAATATGCATGGGTGAGACTGACAATCGTGGTGATCGCTGATGCAGAGAAGACAGATAGTATCCGGACTTTTTGCCCCGTTGACAATCTGACTTTGTAAAGGAGGCAAAAAGGAGTAAAGATAAGAATAAAGTCCCCTAGGACATCGGCTGAGATACATCAGAAGACCAATGTATTTGATGAACAATGAGATCTCACTGATTATCTGCGCTATCGCAACACCCCTGCCGAGATCGCATTGCGGATGTGGTTGTGTTTTCCAGCTGGACTCAGTTTCACAAATCCACCATACTTGTGAAAAAAGTAGAGCCCATGCAATGTAGAAGGAAATGGCGGTAAATATGAGAATCCTCCTAAAAAAGGTTCCCGGGATTGTGAGCCGCACAATGGTAAACAATATGGATAACCTCGATGACCTATGTGTGTGTGCATGTCAGTTCTGTTACTTTGCCATGTCACTGCTAGAGCGATAGTATCTTACCATACAACTGCGTAAAAGGATTGGGCAACCCTGATGTAGTATTTGTAATGTCTCGAGTGTAAGAAGAAAGAGAACACACATATAGTATAATGCTACCCTTGTGTCTTGAGGGTATTTTTCTGCGTTTCTTCAGTAAGATGTATGCGACATACACACCGCGGAGACACTCACTGTAGTCTTGCAAGTACAAGAAGTCGACGATTAATAGGGTGAAGTTGAATATCATGCCGAGGGCCGCCCACGCATCATTGATCCACAAACGTTTCTGCCGGGCACGAATACATAAGCGAAAGGATGTGATAATAGCAGCCACGATAGTGAGGACGATGCCTACGACTAAAAAGAGTATTAACTCCAGCGACACAGCAAGTCAAGCAGCCAGACTCACTTTCAATCTGAACAAGAGTGGGGCCTGAGGACGACATGATACGTTTCAGAGGAAGTGAGATGGGCGAACAGCATATATGACAAGAAAAGTAAATGACAATGCCGCACTGTTGACATGTAGATTACCGGTGAGCTTATTTGCATGCGGCATCACTTAATTTCGACCACAAAATATTACTGTGTTTCAGGATCATGCACCGCCTGATTGTACTATTATTTCATCTGATGTTGGAAAGGATGATGGAAGTTCCCTAGTCGAGCATTTGGTTTGATCAATGAGTTGAAGTTGACTGCAGTTTTGTAGAGGTCGTATGACAATTTCGAAGAGATCGCCCTTCAAGCTGATCTGATCATTTGTCCAGCAGCAGTATATCCAGCTACTTACCTGGATTAGTGTTCGCCGTTCTGGAAACAAACATCGAACAGCGTCGAACGAAACTGGAATAATCCGAAGGCAGTCCAGCTCTGGGTATGAGGGTGACCGGTCTCAATAATGCCGTTCCTTGTTTCACCTTTCCTCCCAGTTGGGGAACAGTTTACGGAACGCAAGTAGATCAATAAACGCGAGAGAGTTGCTAAATGTTTCATGCCAGCTACTAGCGCCTTGTGTATAGCCAAGTGTGGCAGGGAGCTTTACAATGACTGGTGTTCAAGTTAGATGAGAATTATTAAAGCGGCAGGCTTTTCAAAGTCGCGGCTTACACTTGCATCTACTGGTCTTGGAAATTAGTCATCTCGATTTCACTCGGTACTTGGTTTCCCGACTTACGAAACTGTTTGTGATTGGGGATCGTAGAGGATCCAGGAGTCGCTAGTACTTACAATTTTTGTCTTCAGTCACTTTTCTATCACGTTTGTCACGTGAGGTGGGTAGAATCCGCATGACCTCTACCTTAACTAGGGATTGTATCTGTATTCGCGGTGTTAGGTTGGGTATAAGGATAAAGTGAAACTTTATTTGCAGAATCGTATAGTTGGTTGATAGAACTGAATATCACATTCTCATAACAAATTCACGAGAAAATCTATCCATTGCAAACAGTATGAAATGCGTTCGTGCTACCCTCTAGGCGATCTCCAAATCCATGAGTACTGAGTACAGAAACAACAAACTGCGAAGTTGAGTTCGTAATGATTATGCATGTTCTATTAGTCTTCATTTTACAACGGCGCGGCGGCTCGGCTTCAACTCCACTGCTCATTACGACGCCAAATCGTTCAGATCCAATCAACATGGAGCCGCTCACTGCATCTTCCCCAACACCCTAGGCTGACTCAAATCGGCAATGTTGATAAAGATATCATCAGCAGGGTGTCTGTAAAGCGGCGCACGGAGCCTCTTTTGGTCAAGATGGTGTCCGATGAAACCGATGCTGCGACCGAGGACAAAGAGACCATTGAGGGTCCCGATCTTGATGTACTCATCGGCTTCTTCGGGGGTGAAGGCACCACTGTCACGCAGGAGATCAACGAAGCAGACGGCGATGCAGCCATCGACGTTGAGGATGAGCTGTGGGGGTTGTTAGTTATAGTTTCAGTTTTAGTGAGGGATGGGGGACGTACGGTATCTTTCTTGCTTGTAGTTACTTTCTCAACAGCAAGCGCGTAGTCAAGCAGCGAGTGGCTTGGGAAGTTCTTCCTCACGTATTCCTTGACGAGCTCGACACGGAGATCGGGGTTGTTCACCGATTTGATCTTGTGGCCAATACCAGAGACTATTGTACACGTCAGTCAGTCTCATGTACAGCGAATTCCAAGAAAACCGGACGAAAAGAGAGCGACACTTACTAAGCTTGTTCGCCTTCCTAGAATTATCCACGAACTCCCGAGGGGTCAACCCCGTATCCCTAGCCCCACTGAACATACTAGCAGCCTCGTCAAGCGCCCCACCGAACCGACTCCCAATTGTTAACAAGCCACTCGCCAAACTCGAGATCAGGTCTTTGCCTGCACGTGTGGCGACGATGGTGTTCATGGCACCACTGACAGCTGGGCCATGGTCTGCAGTGAGCATCAGCACCATCTCGATAAACTTGGTCGCCCAGGGGGGAAGACGGCGTTTGAACCAGAGGAGGGAAACAACTCCTCCAAGACCAATATCTTCTCTGAAGACATCAGAGATGCGCATGCCTGCATAGAGCAGCTCCTGTCCACGCTCGTCAGAGATGGTACTGATAAAGGCAGCCGGCTTCCTGATCAGTCCCAACTCTTGCGCCCATTTGTAATCCATGGGGATCACGGGCGGCTCGACTTCTTTAGTGAGGACTATAACGCCCTGCGCGACAAGGGCATCATATGTACTTTTTAGAGCAGCAGGGAGCTCCTCGAAGGTGGCGGGCACGATGAAGCCTGCCTCGCGCATAGCCTTGTTCTTAGCAGCTGCAGTCTCGCTGTCGCTGTGGGCCATACTCCCTGCGTGTCCGAACTGCACCTCAGTAGTAAACATGCTAGCACAAGTCCCGATCGCCCATGCAACGATGGGCTTCTTGATCCTGCCAGACTTGACAGCTTCAATCACGCGGTATTCTTCGACACCGCCGACTTCACCAAGGAGGACGAGCATTTTGCATCCGGGGTCATCTTCGTAGCGGAGGAGGTGGTCAATGAAGGTTGAGCCGGGATAGCGGTCACCGCCAATGGCGATACCTTCGTAGGTACCGTTTGTGACGAGGCTGAGAATGTTGTTAAGTTCGTTGGACATTCCTCCGGATTTGGAGACGTAACCAACACTGCCGGGGCGGTAGAGCTTGGAAGCGATGATGTTATCCATCATACTATGAGAAAATGTTCATATCGACCTCTGAGTCAAGCCAAAACGAACAAACGCACCCTCCAGAGTTTCCGATCCTAAAGCAACCAGGCTTGATTCCACCAACGGTAGCAGGCCCGATAATCAACACGCCCTTCTCCTTCGCCTTCCACAGAATCTCCCTTGCCTGGCGTTCTGGCACACCCTCGGCGATCAATGCAATTGCCTTGATACTCTCATAGCCCAAGCACTCCATCGTACTGCTATACACACTTCTGCTGGATGCAAAGTTGACGACGACATCAACGTCGGGGTGCTTCTTGACGGCTTCTTCGAGAGAGGTGTACACAGGGAGAAGAGTCTCACGCGTACCCCAATAGAATTTCTGGATGTGGTGCCCACCAAATGGGTAAATCATAGCAGCCACAGATGGGCGCGCGCGTTTGCAACTATAATCAAAGTCCAACATTCCCTGGATAGCACGTGGTTGGAGACCATAGACGAAGCTGCGGGTATCTTCGTCGAATGGCCTGTATGCGGGCCTGGTACCTTTGGTACCTTTGGCGGAATCGAAGCGAACGACAACATCATTGGGCTGGGTGCGTTCGCCATCTGCGTGAATAGTCCCAACATCACTGGTCCCGGGCTCGGGAGTTGCGGGTGAGACCTTAGGGGAGCCGGGTGCAGTGGCGGGGACGCTGACAGGTGCCGTTGTGCTCGTTGTGGATTTAAGGCCGAGGGCAAGGGGCACAATTTCGGTGATGTGGGTGTCGGGGCCGAAAACGCGGATGGGGACGCCGAGGGATTCGCCTGTGTTTGTGTTAGTGTATGTGCGTTCGTAGGTACTTAGTCAGACGAACCGAGTAGACGCATGGCTTTAAGACCTTCTTGCCAGTTGGGACCGCCGCGACGGACGTATATCTTGGCATTGTGTGCAATAAGTTGCGATTTGTAAGATGTCAGTGCTCGGATGATGCCCTTGAAGGTTGCAGCTACATTGGTGAAGTTCGCGATACCACCCCCGATAATGAGGATCTTGCCGTCAGGGCGAGGAGGCGGGCGCGTGAGCAGGTCGACTACATGTACACTATGAGTGATATATAATGCAAGTGATGGGATACATACGGATGGTCTTGGCATATTCGAATGTCTGGCCTTCGCTTGGGGCACCAGAGTATTCACCGTAGTTGGCGAGTTCATGTGCGAAGCCTGCTGCTGCGATGGCGTCGCTGTAGACGACGGATGCACCTCCACCTGCGACCATTGTCCAGACACGACCGGTGGGGTTGAGGACGGTGAGCTTGAGAGAGGCACCGGTTGAAGCATCAAGTTTTTGAATGTATGCTGCATATAATGAGTACGACATGGCGATCATAGATAGATTACGTACCTTCTTCCTTTGTGAGATCTCTGCCGAACGGAGCGGGCCAAGCCATGGGTGGACCACGATCAGCGTTTACCTTTGAGCCATTGGTGGACGCAGCTGGTGCGGTCTCGTAGACTGTCAAGTCTCGTGCAACAGCCCACTTTGGACCGCAGATGCTCTCGGCGGTCTGATCCAATTTCGCCGCCATATCAAGGTAGTGAATAGAGCCGTCATCGAGGACAACCAAAGGATTGATCTCGAGGTATGCGAAGTGGAGATCTACGTACACAGAGTACAGCCTGACGAGGAAGTCGGTAAGGACCTCCTTCTTGTGTGCTGGGACTTCACGAAGGAGGGTCGTCTGTAGTTCAGCGCGGGTTGGAAAAGGACCGAGGACAGGGATGTCGAGTTTGAGTGCCTTTGCGTCGACGTCGCCTACATCGACACCGCCTGAAGTGGTGAAGAGGAGGGTGTCTGCGTCACGTCCAGAAGTAATGCAAATATAGTATTCAGAGTCTGACGGATGGGGAAGGAAAGGTTCTACTATAAAAGAACTAAGAGTGCCCGTGACTGATTCGACCTGTGGGAGAATAACTGAATATAGAAGGAGATGCGATTAGATGAGATAAGGACTGACCCTCTGAGGTTTGCCTGCTCGATCTTGGATCCATTTCTTCGCGTCTTGCCAATCTTTATTGAGAGCGAGTAAGCCTGCCTTGCCTCTACGTTTGATGAGTTGATCGGGCTTGGCGACGAGCTTTGTGGTGGACACCCAAGATGGAAGAAGGGTATCTGGTGTGATCGAATCAGTTGCAGGATCCCATAAGATCTGAGCTACGCGTGGAGCAGGAAATTTAAGAGTAGATGAAGGAGATGGGGCGAAGTTTGGGTTTGGAGCAGGTGCACGTTGAAGCCAATAAGCCAAGAGAAGCTTTGCGTCGTATTCTCTGATTGCTATAGTGAATGTCAGTTAGTGATAGTTGTACAATTATAATGAAAGTGAACCTTTCGACGACATTATTGTAGAGAGAAAGAGGAAACGAGATGATCGTCTGATCCTGTATAGTGGCTGTTTTATACCCCAAAATTCACACGATACTAAAATTTGCACAGCCACACTCGAACCACTAAGATCGAACGATTCAAATCGTATCACATAAATTTCAATCCGAATAGTTCATGGGATACCGAAATTCTAGTCGATACTCGGAACGACCCACAGCGTACTCGGAGCGACGCTCGTTGCAATCCCATCGCTTACGGTTCGCTTGTCTTCTCCTTTATCACGTATTCACAGCATCAAACCACCCTCATGGAAGCTTCAGCCACACGTCAGCCACCTGGGGCGTCAGAGAGTGTGTTCGACCCTGTACCTTGCATTGGCGACCTGCTTCCACTAGGTTACAGTCCTCTGACTCCATCCTAATCAATTTTCATCATCACGAGCATTCCGAGACTATTTTGAGTCAATCTTATATTCTCCACCCGTGCTTCGCCTCGCCGACCCTCACGCGTCATGCACCACGTTCCGGAATGTATACGCCGTCGACATCGACCTTGTCGTATCAGCAAGTTCACATCGGAGTGCCATTATAATAAGGCCCATCGAACTATTTCGCAGTTTGGCACCATCGCTAATGTTCCTCGTTAGGTTGCAATCATAGGGGATACTTGCTCTCCAATCAGACAAGCGAGTCACTCGGGCATTGACGCCCTCTGATTCATAATAGATACGCACATGTATAATATTAGAAATGCAGTCGGTTATCTCCCAATTGGCCGGCGTGTTATTCATGACCATCTGCATATCTTAACGCTCACTGAAGAATCTGGTACAGCAATCCATAAAACTGCCTCAACGTTTGACGCACTGCCATTGACACGCGGTTCACAGAGGTGCCTGCAAATACAGTATGCACAGCTAACTATCTATCAAGTCTCTTCGTCACTTCCGCCTTCTCTCCTCACTTTCCGTGTCATCGAGCTCTGTCAACGCTTCTCTGTCAACGCTTCTATAAAGATAGCGATAATTATAAATCATGCTCGCCAGTGTCATGGCCGATTCAAGCACATCAGCGCAACGGAGAGATGGAGAACGAAGAGCGACGTTGAATTTACCGGTGGTTAGGGTACCTCGTCGGACGAAGGAGAAGGATCCACTACACAATATCGCCAGGATATTCTGTGGGAAGGTGAGCAACCACATTTTGATGCCTACTGACTTACTCGACGAGAAGCAGGCGAGAATGAAGTGCTTCCTTGATGGTGGCAGCATAAGCTATCAGATGATAAAATAGGATATCAAGATGACACACTCGCAATGGCTTCATGGAACCGACCTTTACCAGGGGTGCGATCGTGGTAAAACACAAATGGTCCCGGACAACTCGTTCCCTGATGCGAATGGCACATATCACAGCTCGGTTGGTCTTACTTCATCAATCACAGCACCCAGACCACATCGTGGAAGAAACCAATGCCCGAACATCCGCCAGGAGGGTTGACGCCGGAGCGCACCATCGATGGTAATTCAAAAATCATTTGCAGCCTTGCTTGCTTGGGCACCAATTGCAATATACATACCGAGCGCGTTACGCAATAGTTCGATTCGTCAGTGGACAAGAAATGAAGAGCCAGTGGGGAGGCCTTGGAATGGTGACGGAAGAGCAGTAGGCTCAATGGCAATATTTCCAGATAAATCAATGGTCGTGAGCGGAAGCTCAAATGGCAGGCTACAGCTGTGGGACATCAGGAGGGGCATGGGGTGCATTGATTGATCACCCCATACGACGCTGGAACCCGGATACTGGCCGACAAATAGCATCGCCCATTGAAGTACCTGCTGGTCGCAAGAAAAATGTGAGTGGTTCGCCAATGCCCCTTTTTGGTATCATTTATTTGTAGAGAATTTTTGTTTTCCCTCCTACTGCAGCAGAAGTGGCCCGCGTAGAAGCGGCTGCAGCCATACAGTATGCGAATAGCAACGAGACCGGCAGTTCGACGCAAGCAGGTCAACCTCAAGCTGTGCCGGGGACACAAGTATCTCAAGGACGATCGACGGACACACAAGGTGCAGGTGGTGGGACGGCAGAGATTTAGGCTTATGAAGTTAGCTGCTGCGGATTTTTCTTTGGTCGTCGTTGTTCCACCTCGCACCACTGATGAAGTCATCTACTACACTAGTTGCTTCGATGTTTTTCCTCTTGAAGTTGTAGGCCTTATTTACGAACTATTTCGCACCCGGTTATACATCTCGTGAGTGTTACATTCTTCCTTGTCGTACAGCTTTTCAAGTTTACAATATCATTGCCATATTCAAACGAGTGGGAGCCCGTATCCCAGACTCCATGGATGATTTTGAAATTCGAGTGTCATCGAGAACACAAAGACGACAGCTCTACCAGCAAATTTCATTGCATAACATGCTAGTCTCGTAGACATAGTCAGATGAAAAACGTTCAAGACGGACGTCAGTGTTTGGTTCCTTCTGATTGACCGAACAGATTCCCACGCTACCTAGGAAGGGTTTGTTCAACGAATGCATTAAACGTATCAACTTAGTTGACTTAAAGATTCCTCACTATTTCGATTCCCGGGCCTTGTTGAGTTCTCTACAATGGACTATATTTATGAGTATTACTCGGCTGTTCCGGAGATGAGGGGACCAGCAGACTCGTGTCGATTGGTACTTGGAGTCGAGTTGGGGAACCAGGCTGGTGAGTCAAAGCTGTACTGATTCATCATCTACTCTTTCATCGCACCACTCGCTTACACTTTTTTTTTGCATGCCAGCTTTCATTACATATTATCGCCCTATTGATATTCACGTGTTCACATTAATCCCACATCAATTCCCCCTCTAGTCCTTATGGAAGTGCTGGCTATTCACGTGCAACGATATGCTGCACACAGCCGCCACCTCGAGGACTGCCTTACTCCTTCTATTACAACATGATTCATGCGTCAAGAGTGCAGATTAACTTTGTATCTTGCGTTGGCGATCTAGATCATAAAAATTAATCTGGGGTACGTGGTGTGTGACATTTTCCTGCTAAGCACTGATCCTGGTAATCGAAACGACTCGACTAAATTATCTTTTTGTACTATTCACGCTATCTTCATATCTTGACACTCGCTGACAAATTTCGCGTAATGCACAGCAATCTATAAATCTGTCCCGACATGCAGTTGACACAGGCGCCTGCAGGTACAGCTTGCACGGGTTGACTATCTATATTCTAACAGGTTTCTTCGTCAATTTCACCTTCTCTCCTCGCCTTCTGCAATTTATTGTCGAACTCTATTAACGTGTCTGTAAAGTACACCGGCATTTCAGAACCTTCTTCATCAGTATCATGGCCGAGTCAAGCACATCCGCAACACAGAGGGATGGCGAACAAGGAGCGATGTTTATCTCAGCAGTGGTTGGTGCACCTCGTCAGGCGATGGAGAAGGATCTGCCACCCTATGGTGCACAGTATTGCCAAGATGCACTTTGGGAAGGTGAGTAATTGCATGTTGATACCTATTGACTTGCTCAACGAGAAATAGGCGGGAATGAAGCGCTTCCTCCTCAATGGTTCCAGTATAAGATGTTGAATGATAGAATAGGATATCAAGATGACACACTTGTAGTTGCTTCATGGAACCGACCTTTACCAGGGGTGCGACTAGGTTAGTAGTGAGAAATGTGTCACTAGTAGCAAGGAACTCATGGTGAAACATAGATTATACCGGACAGCTTGTTCCCGGATGCGAGTGGCACATCTCACCACTCGGTCGGTCGTACTTCGTCAATCACAATACCCGAAGCACATCATGGAAGAAACCAGCACCTGAACGTCCACCAGAAAGCTTGATGCCAGAGCGTGTCATCGAAGGTCATTCCAAACTCATTTGGAGCCTTGTTTGTTTGGGCACCAGTTGTAATATGCTGAGTACGTCAGGCGATGGCTCAATTCGCCAGTGGACAAGAGACGGAGAACCAGTAGGGAGGCCTTGGACTAGTGACGGACGACCAGTAGACTCAATGGCAATGTCTCCAGATGAATCAATGGTCGTGAGCGGAAGTGCAGACGGCAGGCTCCGGCTGTGGAACATCAAAAGGGGCAGCATGGTTGGCAACCCGTGGGAGGGGCATGATGATGCAGTTTTGTGCCTTGATTGGTCTTCCAATGCTCAGGAGGTCGCAAGTGGATCGGAAGATGGCACCATACGACGCTGGAGCCCGGATACTGGCCGAGAAATAGCACCACCGATAGAGACCGGTCGAGGGAGGGTTTGGGCTGTCAGATACTCTCCGCAAGGGGACAAATTCGCGAGCAGCGGGGAGGACAAGGTGATCCGCGTGTGGTCAAAAATTGGCGAGCTGCTCATGGAAATAAAGGGCCATGAACGTGAGGTGACGTCGTTATGTTGGTCCAAGGACGGCGCAAACATTTTCTCCACGTCGTATGATGACACCATTCGAAAATGGCGGTCGATTGATGGAAAGGAGCTCGTTGTTTTCCAAGGTCATACCAATGCCGTACACTCCCTCTGTCTTTCCCCTGATGAAAGCCATCTTGTTACCGCGGCAGCGGACTGCTCGGTACGAATCTGGGACCTTGAGACCAATCGACCAGTCGGAAACCCGCTCTTGCACGACGATGAAATCTTCGCTGTTGTCATTTCCCCTGATGGAAAATATATCGCTAATGCTGGATTGGATGGAAAGATATATGTATGGAGTCTGGATGCAGTGCTCAAGCATATAGGCGATGATCATGTGAGTGGTTCATTCGTTGTCATTGTCATTTCTAAGTGGGATTTTGTTGTCGTTCAGAGTGCGGATGAGAGCAATACAAAACCCAATACGAAGTGCAAGGCAAGTCGTCAGTATTCCCCGTTCGCGCGGTAGTTTACTTCTTTACCAGGGACGTGCAGCTCGACCGAGAGATGCTGTGCGTCAAGCAGTTGTGAACACCTCAATACTTTACTCACTCGTCTCGATAGATCTTGCATGTCGGTCAGGTCTCCAAGCAGCAACACGACAACAAACTCAGAGACTTGGCAAGATATGTCAGCATAATCTTTATCTTCCTGGTTATTGCAAGTCTAACAATTATACAGGGAAAAGACTTCTGGGATGCTGATACCAACACCGGGCCTCGTTCCACAGCTCCTCCTGCGAGGCCCTTGTCTTCCCTTTGGCGTAATTTACTCGGTTCACTACGTTTCAGCACTCGACCTCCAAACGCGCCACAATCAATACTGCTCGAGCCCCGACGGTGGAATTTCAACTTATTTTCAGGAGGAAGCTCCATAACCACCGTTGAAGTAGCTGCCGGTCGCAAAAAAAATGTGAGTGACCTGTCACTGCTCCTTTTCAATATCACTGAAATAAATATATTTGCAGAGAATTTTCGTTTCCCCCCCCCACTGCAGCAGAAGTGGCCCGTGCAGAAGCGGCTGCAGCTATGCAACGTCCCAACAGCAACGAGGCCGGTAGCTCGACGCAAGCAGGCCAACCTCGGGCTGTGTCGGAGTCTCAAGGACGACTGACACAAATGCAAGATGCAGGTGGTGGGGCAGGAGATGTTTCTTATGAAGGAGTGAACTGCTGCGGACTTTTCTTTGGTCGTCGTCGTTCCACCTCGCATCAGTCATGAGGTTATCTATTATACTCTCTGGTGCTCAATAATTCTCCCTATTTTGTAGTGATTTGATATGTTTTTTAAAGTACGACGAAGCCGTCCTGCCTTCGATCCAGTTTCACAAATGACTTCATTTACCTTCAATAATCGCTCTAAAGGGCATCGTTTTATGGTCTTCAACATAGCTGCCAAGAACGCTATCCTCGCAGAAAGTACGGCCCTTCATCATGTTGAAGTGTTTTTAATTATTTTTTAATTCAATTTTATTGTCCTATGGGGTCGAAGACCATATGTTGGACAACACGTACTCCGTTGGCATGCTCAGGTTGGGCAAAGGCTGGCTACCAACTTCGTACAAATGGAATGGCTGTTGGGGGAAAGTGCGTGTAAGTAGGCAGATAGGGATGAGTAAGTTGGTGTATAGGTGGTATAGAGCATGGTTTTCTCTGCTTTTGGTGTCTGGTATAGTGGTCTTTTCGGCTGATTATATGTTGATTCTTCGTCTGTTCCTCGTCAATCAGTACTACCTAGTCTCTTTCTCTGCTTCTTTTCGGCGACTTCTGATCCTCTGGCGCTGCTCGTCCTGTGAGCGGCCTTCCCTTCGTTTACGGAGTGGGGGTTTGTTTTGATTAGATAATTTGTTTGATTAGCGTAGAATGTTTTGTTGTAGGGTATGTTGAAGTCTTGACGCACAGAATCACACTTCAAATCCTTCGTGACGAGTGAGAACCAGAGGCTCCTGTACCTAAGCTCGAAGAGGAATCTCACTCGCAGGCATTGCGTTTGATGATAGCCTATTCGCCTTGGACAGCCTTTCGGTGCATTTTTGCTAGCACGGCAGCGCGACGGCGAATTCAAGAGGATCACGCCAGATCATGATATCATTGCATAGATTATTT
>Ga0310811_10004820_pt1 | contig 17001 bp, 16 predicted proteins | sample YCmetagenome_FD_207642 | JGI IMG/M metagenome (GOLD analysis project Ga0310811, IMG submission 207642) | Soil microbial communities from experimental microcosm in Duke University, North Carolina, United States - YC | ecosystem: Engineered > Artificial ecosystem > Soil microcosm > Unclassified ...
TCGGGAGCACGCCCTGGTACCTGCGGCTGCTCCGGGACGAGACCGCCGTGGCGGAGCGGCTCGCCCGGGTCCTCGGGACCAGCCGCTACGTCACCGGGCTGCTGCTCCACGCCCCCGAAGCGGTCGGAATGCTCGGCGAGACGAGCGAGCTCGCCGTACGGCCCGCGTCGACGCTGACGGGGGAGGCTGCGGCCGCGGTCAACCGCCACGGCGCCGAGGCCGAGACCGCCGTCACCGCCATCCGCGCGCTGCGTCGCAAGGAACTGTTGCGTACGGCATGCGCCGACCTGTTCGGGCTGATCGACATCGAGGAGGTCGGCCGGGCGCTGTCGTCCCTGAACGACGTGACCGTGCAGGCCGCCCTGGACGCGACCATCAACAAGATCTGCCGGGGGAGGCGGGAGGACTTCCCCACCCGGCTCTCGGTGATCGCGATGGGCCGGCTGGGCGGGATGGAGAGCTCGTACGCCAGCGACGCCGACGTGATGTTCGTCCACGCGCCGCGACCGGGGGTCTCGGAACGCGACGCCACGATCGCGGCCCAGACGGTGGCCGAGGAGATGCGCAGGCTGCTCGCCCAGCCCGCCCCCGATCCGCCGCTCCAGATCGACGCGGGCCTCCGGCCGGAGGGACGGCAGGGGCCGCTGGTCCGCACGATCGCCTCCTACCGGGCCTACTACGAGCGCTGGTCGTCCCATTGGGAGGCGCAGGCCCTCATGCGGGCCAGGTTCTGCGCCGGGGACGCCGACCTCGGGGCCGAGTTCATGGATCTCATCGACCCGTTGCGGTACTCGCCGGAGGGCATCTCCCCGGCGGCGGTCAGGGAGATGCGCAAGCTCAAGGCCCGGATGGAGGCCGAGCGGCTGCCCAGGGGCGCCGACCCGACCCTCCACACCAAGCTCGGCAGGGGCGGGCTCACCGATGTCGAGTGGGTGGCCCAGCTCATCCAGCTCAGGCACGCGGGCGCCGTACCGGCCCTGCGGACGACGCGGACCGTCGGCGCGCTGCGGGCGGCGGTCGCGGAGGGCCTGCTGGAGCAGGCGGACGAGGCCGTGCTCGGCGAGGCGTGGCGGTTCGCCTCGCGCGTCCGCGACGCCATCATGCTGGTGCGCGGGCGAGCGGCCGACAGCATCCCCGGGCTGGTCAAGGAGCGTGCCCTGATCTCCCGGGCGCTCGGATACCCGCCCGACGGATCCGAGGACTTCATCGACGACTATCGCCGCGTCACCCGCAGGGCGAGGGCCGTCGCCGAACGCCTGCTGTACGAGGACTGATTAGCCGCGATCCGCCACATAAGTCTTTCTTCAATACGCATTTTTCGGGAAATTGTCACGAGGTGTTCGCACGCCCGCCGGACGAATCGTCATATACACGGCGAACTCCTGTGGCCGTAGGGCTTCATGGGCCAGATCGTGATTATCTGAAGCGTTGCGCCCAGCGGTTGCCACGGTGTATCAACGGTGCGGGTGATCTCATTGATCTCGTATTACGTAGACCTGGCAATCGGTCTCATTCTCGCCTTCCTGTTGTTGTCGCTACTGGTCAGCGGACTCAACGAGGGCATCGTCAGGCTGCTCGGAATTCGCAGCAAGTTCTTATGGGCCTACCTTCGCGACACGCTCGACGGTGCCGAGACCGGGGCGAAGGCCTCGCTCTTCATCCGGATGCTGGAGCGGCTGCTCGACATGCTGAAGGGCCTCGGGCGCAGGCTGCGGGCCCCGCTGATCGACCTGCTGCCGCCGTCGAGCGAGGGACGTTCCCGGCTGCCCGCGACGGTGCTCGGCGTGTTCGCCAAGCTGCCCTTCGGCGCGGACCCGAGGCCCGCCTTCAGCCCGTTGCCCGCCCCTTCCGTGAGCCCGCCGCTCGCCGCCGCCCCTGACTCGGTCGCCGCCGAGCAGGCCGTCCCCGCCGCGGACGCCGGTCAGGCCGTCCAGCCGGATCCCGCTCCCGCGGGCGCACCGGCGGGTGCGGCCCCGCCCGCGGCCGGCCCCGCGCAGGCCGTGCCGGCGGACGGCGTCGGCGACGGCGGCGTCACCGCCGAGATCGACCCGGCGGATCCCGCGCACGGGGCCGACCAGGCCGACGGCGAGGAGCGGGTGTCGGTGACGGAGCCGGGTCAGGAGGACGTCGCCACGACCGCCGAGGCGATCTCCGAGCCGGCCGCCGCGCCGATCTCCGAGGTGGCGCCACCCGGCGAGGGCAAGTCGATGGCCGAGTTGCTCCACGAGCGGCTCCAGGAGATCGACCACTCCAGGCGTGGCAAGACCAGCATCGCCGACATCCCGCCGGCGCGCTTCGCCGTGGCGCTCATGGAGATCGCCACAGAGCACGGCGGCGTCGAGCCGCTGATGCGCGACCTCGACCAGCTCAAGAGCCCCCTCTACCGGCCGCTCAAGGCCGTGTGGGACAAGGCGAACGAGGACATGGAGGCCTTCCGCCGCGGCGTCGAGGAGTGGTTCGACGGCGAGATGCAGCGGCTCTCCATGCTCTACAAGCGTTACGTCCGCTGGGTCGTCGCGCTGCTCTCGCTGATCGTGACGCTCGTGTTCAGCATGGACGCCCTCGAGTACGGCAAGACGCTGCTCAACGACAACGCCTACCGGAGCGCGGTGACGGCCTTCGGCCAGTCGGGTGAGGATGCCCTCAAGCCCTTCCAGGACCAGTGCGCGCCGGGCCAGGACACCTATACGTGCGTGACCGACGTGCTGAGCACCCCGGCCTTCGTCAAGATCTTCACGAACGCTCCGGTGAGCGTGACCATGAGCAGCGGCGACGCCGGCCCGCAGTGGGAGTGGCACGGCGGCGGCTGGTGGGACCGTCTCTCGTCGCCGGGTCACTGGCCCGGGTTCCTCCTCACCCTGGTGGCCGTGTTGTTCGGAGCCCCCTTCTGGTGGGACATGTTCCGGCGCGTCACCGGCCTCAAATCCCGCGTCACCGGCTCCACCAAGCAGTAGGTCATCCCGCCTGACGGCCGTCTTCCCTCGAGAGGGGAGGGCGGCCGTTTCGCCGTGCCGTACGGGCCCCCGCTGTGATGTTCACCCCGCGGTTGATCATTTTTCATTGGATGCATGTACAGTCAACGTCGTAACGAGACACCCTCTGACTTTCCGTCAGCGCGGCGAACGAAGGTACATGCGCGATCACAAGCCACCGAGCCACCGACAGGGCGGCTCGCGCGAGAATGGCTTCGGGGCGGCCACCGCCTCAGATGAGCCATGACGCGAGCCAGTGAGGTGGACAAGGGTGTCGCCACGATCGGCACAGGCCAACGAAGAGATGCGCGAGCAATCGCGGGAAAGGATCCTCGCCGCCGCACTGGAGGTCTTCACCGAGAAGGGCTACCACAACGCCACGATCTCGGACATCACCGCCCGTGCCGGGGTCTCTCGTGGCCTGATCACCTACTACTTCCCAGGCAAGCAGAATCTCGTGGACAATCTCCTCGACCGTTACATCGACAGTGTGACCGCCATCCTGGATGTGACGGGCACGCCCGACGAGCGTCTGGCGGCGATCATCGACGGTGTCCTGCTCACCGTCGCCCAGACCCTCCCCATACAGCGGATGACGCTCAGTCTGGTGATCCACCCTTCCACGCATCCGCTCTTCGCCCGCGCGGAGGCCAGGAAGGAAGACCAGGTCGCCGGCCTGGAGGACGGCCTGCGCGGAATCTTCGCCGCCCGGGGTGCGGACGACCCGGCCCTGGAGGAAGTGCTGTTCCGCAGCGTCCTGGAAGGCGTGATCTTCAAAGCCGCCGTCTACCAGGACCAGTACCCCCTGGAACGCGTGCGCCGCCGCGTGCATGACATGTACGGGCTCCCCACTCCGGAGTCCGCGCTCATCCAGGATGACCCGCCGCCCGTCGGCCGCATGCGAGCCGCCGAAGCCGGGGGGTGACCCGCCGCGGTGCCACGTGGCGGGCGCCGCCCACCAGTGCGGCGGGAGCCCGGCCGTCGTGCCGAGCGGAAGCGACGCTGGCCGAGCAGCGGTGAGCAGGCCGATTCAGGCCTCGCCGGGTCTATGCGTCTACCCCTCCTCGACCAGCCCGAGGTGCACCCGGCCGCTCTCGTCGACCCGCCAGCCGGGGTTGTGGGCGATCTCCCAGATCACGCCGTTCGGGTCGGCGACATGGCCGTGGTAGCCCCCGAAAGCCGCGATCTGGGGACTCTTGACGAGCGTGCCGCCCGCCTCGACCGCGCGACGTACGGTGGCGTCGACGTCGTCGGGGGTCGGCACGTTGTGCGACAGGGTGAGACCTCCGAGTTCGCCGTCGGCCGTCGTTCCCCGCATGTCGGCGACGAACTGCGCCCTGTCGAAGAGGCCGAGGACCACGCCGGGGCCCACCTGGAAGAAGACGATCTCGCCCGGAACGTCCAGGAGCGCCGTCCAGCCCAGCCCCTCGCAGTAGAAGGCGCGCGCGGCGTCGAGGTCGGGCGTCGACAAGGTGATGAAGTGGATCCGTTGTTCCATCCCCCAAGCATGGGCTGGTCAGGGGGCGGCCGTCTTGAACGGATCGGACGCCGCGTCGCCTCGCGATAACAGGGGCACACACCTGATGCCGTCAGGGGAGCTCGGCTCGGCCCGGGCCCCCCGGCCACCCTGCGGTCGGGAGGTGGCGGCGTGCGCCGTGACGGCGTTGGTCGACAAGAAAAACTGTTTGGCGGGGCCGCGTCCGGGTTGATAGCGTTCCGGAGCCGTGACACCGCCCGAGGAGGTGAGACCCATGAACGCTGTACGCACGTGGGTGCTCCCTCACTTCGTTACGGTCGGGCGATTGACGTAGGTGTCGCCGGGAGCGCCGCACCAACAAGGCACTCCCGAAAGGCAACAAACCTATGCATTCTGTGCGTTTCACCACGGAGACATCGTCGAACGGTGTCCTCGAACGCGACTTCATGGTGGGCGAAGTCCCCGGCGTACTCTGGTCGCCCGTATCCGGCTCCGATCACGCACCGCTGGTGCTGATGGGTCACGGCGGCGGCCTGCACAAGAAGACGCCGGCACTCATGGCCCGCGCTCACGACATCGTGACCGCCCACGGTTTCACCGTGGCCGCCATCGACGCACCCGGACACGGCGACCGTCCGCGCACGGTGGAGGACGAGCAGGCCCGCGCCGACCTCCGGCAGGCCATGGCGGCGGGCGAGACCGAGCGCGTCGAGTCGGTCAGCGTCCAGTACGGCACCTCGTTGGCGGAGCGTGCCGTGCCGGAATGGCAGGCGACCCTGGACGCCCTCCAGCGACTGCCGGAGATCGGCACCGAGGCGCCGATCGGCTACGGCGGTGGCATCACGTTGGGTACCGGGATCGGGATACCGCTGACGGCGGTCGAACCCAGGATCACCGCCGCGATCTTCGGCGGCGGGTTCGTCGTCAAGGAGGCCCTGATCGAGGCGGCGAGGCGAATCACCATTCCGGTCCAGTTCCTGCTCCCGTGGGACGACGAGCACGTCGACCGCCAATCCGCTCTCGCGTTGTTCGATGCCTTCGCCTCAAAGGAGAAGACGTTGCACGCCAACCCGGGAGATCACCGCACCATCCGCTGGTTCGGGCTCGACAACGAGTTCCTGGTCCGGCATCTCGGCCGGACCGGCACGTCACCGGCCTGACCTGACACGACAGCGGTATCGGCGTCCGGTTCCGCATCGGGCGCCGATACCGCTGTCGCACCTCGTCGCAGCCGAGCATGGACAAGGAGGCGTCGGCGCGGATCAGTTCGAATGCCGCCCCTCACTCCTTCGCGGCCGCCGCCACGTGTTCAAGGACGTGTGTCGCCCACGTCCCGGTGCCTCCAACGGGCTGAAGTGCCCGACGTTCTTCATGACGTGCAGCCTGTAGTCGCTGTAGTAGTCGTCCAGGGTGTCGCTCCATTCCGTGGGGAAGAGCGGGTCGCTGTCCGGCCACAGGATGGTGATGTTCTTGGAGAACCGGTCGGACGGAGCCGGCTTGGTCTCATTGGCGTAGTAGGTGATCGGGTTGCCTTCGGGGTGCCGGAACCACATCACGCTGGCCAGGAAGGCGCCCGGTGCGGAGTGGTTCTCGGTGAGGTGGTCGAGGAGTTCGTCGACGACGGAGGATCCGGGGGCCGACCAGTTCTGCAGGTTCTCCTTCAGCGCCGCCCGGACGGCGTCGGGCTTCCCGTCGATGAGGTCCTCGACGAGCCTGGTTTTGTACAAAATGGCGTGCAGGAAGGCGTTGACGGCATCTTCCTCCAGGACCCGTCGCCCCACCCCCATGGTGGGCGGGGCGATGACCAGGGAGTGCGCGAGGTCGGGCCGCTTCATGGCGATGGTTTGGACGGTGAAACTGCCCACGTCGTAGCCGCACAGAACAGCGTTGCTGATGCCCAGTTCGTCAAGGAGTGCGATGACGCCGTCGACCTGGCCGCTGAGAGCGTAGGCATTGCCGACGTTCTCCAGATGGTTGTCGGATTGCCCGTAACCGCGCAGGTCGGGACGACGACCTCGACACCGTCCCCCAAGAGAGGTACCAGGCGAGAGTATTCCTTGTGGTCCCCGGGATTGCCGTGGACGAGCACGACGGGCGTCCCGCTACCGGAGCGCTCGTAGTGGAGCCGGAATCCCTGCGTGGGCTGCGAAAACGGCATTGCATCCACCCCTCGACAGGTCGTCTGCTGGTGAAGTGCAGCGAATACGATTTTCGAAGTCGTCCGACTTTCTAAACGCTAGCACCGGCTCTCCAAGCGACACTGAGCGCCGCAACGCGCATGGTTAGAACAGTCGTTCGAGCAGGTACACGTGAAGCGTGACGCACGGCCTCCCTCCGCAAGCCCGTGACCTTGTTGCCCGTGACGGTCGTCGCTTCTCCATCGACGAGTGGCAACGCGATGGTTGAAACGGGCGAGCGCGAAAAGGCCACCGACCGCGCCTTCGATGCGGCGCCGGCCGATGGCCTTCCTTTGGACGTATGTGCCCTTGATGTGCCTTGAGCGGGAGCCGTACGGCTTTCCGCCCAGGTCAACGGCTCAGGAGATCACACGTCGTAGTAGAGCTCGAACTCGTGCGGGTGCGGGCGCAGCCGGATCGGGTCGATCTCGTTCTCGCGCTTGTACGCGATCCACGTCTCGATCAGGTCGGGCGTGAAGACGCCGCCCTCGAGCAGGAACTCGTGGTCGGCCTCGAGAGCCGCGAGGACCTCAGGCAGCGAGCCGGGAACCTGCGGAACCTGGCCGGCCTCCTCCGGAGGAAGCTCGTACAGGTCCTTGTCGACCGGCTGCGGCGGCTCGATCTTGTTACGGATGCCGTCGATGCCGGCCATGAGCTGCGCGGCGAACGCGAAGTACGGGTTGCACGACGGGTCCGGCACGCGGAACTCGATGCGCTTGGCCTTCGGGTTCGATCCCGTGATCGGGATGCGGATGCAGGCGGAGCGGTTGCGCTGGGAGTAGACCAGGTTGACCGGCGCCTCGTAACCCGGCACCAGACGGTGGTAGGAGTTCACCGTCGGGTTGGTGAAGGCCAGCAGCGCGGGCGCGTGCTTGAGCAGACCGCCGATGTAGTAGCGGGCGGTGTCCGACAGGCCCGCGTAGCCCACCTCGTCGTAGAAGAGCGGCTCGCCGTCCTTCCAGAGCGACTGGTGGCAGTGCATGCCCGAGCCGTTGTCACCGAAGAGCGGCTTCGGCATGAAGGTGACCGTGTGACCGGCCTCGATCGCCGTGCTCTTGATGATGTACTTGTACAGCATCAGGTTGTCGGCCGTCTTCAGCAGCGTGCCGAACCGGAAGTCGATCTCGGCCTGGCCCGCGGTGCCCACCTCGTGGTGCTGCATCTCGGTCTCGATGCCGGCGTCGATCAGGTTGCGGACCATCTGCGAGCGCAGGTCGGTGAAGTGGTCCATCGGCGGAACCGGGAAGTAACCGCCCTTGTAACGAGGCTTGTACCCGAGGTTGCCGCCCTCGGAGGCCTTGCCCGTGTTCCAGGCGCCCTCGACCGAGTCGATGTAGTAGTAGCCCGCGTTGGACTTCGTCTCGAAGCGGACGTCGTCGAAGATGTAGAACTCGGCCTCGGGGCCGAAGTACACGGTGTCCGCGATGCCGGTCCCCTTGAGGTACTCCTCAGCCTTGCGGGCGACGTTGCGCGGGTCGCGGCTGTAGGCCTCGCCGGTCAGCGGGTCGTGCACGAAGAAGTTGATGATCAGCGTCTTGTGCTGACGGAACGAGTCAAGCACCGCGGTCGTCGGGTCGGGCAGCAACAGCATGTCCGACTCGTGAATTGCCTGGAAACCGCGAATGGACGAACCGTCGAACATGAGGCCGTCGGTGAAGACGTTCGGACCAAAGTTCTCAACCGGGAAAGTGAAGTGGTGCGTCGTACCCGGCAGGTCCGTGAACCTGACGTCGACGAACTGCACACCCTCCTCACGGATGAACTTGAGGACGTCATCGGCAGAGTTAAACACTCTTGAACCTCCCAAGGGCATGTGCTAGCAGACCCGAAAATAGGCCGAGGCCGTTTCCGCTCGGTGTCTCGATTGTTTCGTGGGTGTTAAGGGGAGCGTCCCTTGACGCTATCCCCGGCGGTCGGGCGAAGGCCTGCTGACCCGCGCCGGTTGACCCACTCTTGTCCCGGCCCGCTAGGACTCTCCGCGCAGGTCACGTGCCCATGGTGGGCAGGCACCGGTGGCGTCCGGCCTGGTTCTCCCTCCGATCGTACGGGTCGACCTGTGGGCCCAAGGGCCCGGCCTCCCTCGGCTGGCCGGGAGTCCCGGGACTCCCGGGATGGCCGGGAAGATCGGGATGGACGAACCCGTCCCCGGCGGCGCCGCGAAGGTCGCATCTGGTGCCGAAGGTGCTCCGTGCGATGCCGTCCACCCAGATCACGAGCCGGCCGCCCTCCCGGTAGGCGGAGATCCTCACCGCGTAGTGGGCCACCACCCGCATCGTCGTCACCTGATCACCGTGCGGGCGGACCGCGTAGACGAACAGATAGTCGGATTTGATCGTGACGCCCTTCCGTCCCTTCGCGGCCGTCCCGGCGCGGTCCCGCCTGTCACCGCTCCGGGTCGCGGCGATCGTCGTCTCGCCGTCGACCTTGACGGTGTCCCCGTTCGGCTCCGCCGTACGGGGATCAAGACTGAACACCCATGTCCGGGTCTCGGGTGTGCCCGCCTTGTCGAGATGACGGGTGAACCACTTGCGCTGCCCGGGGTCGAGCAGCTTGACGAAGGCGTCAGGACTCTTCCCGCGGAGCGCGGCCGGGTCGAGATAGGCGGCGGCGAGCAGGCTCCGGACGCGGGAGAGCGCGGCCCCGACCTCCTCCTCGGTCAGCCCGCCCAGAGCCTCGGCCGTGGGCATGACGAGACCTGCCTTCCCGTCGGCGAAAGTGGCCGCCGGGGAGCCGGCGAAGGGATCGGCGAGGCGCGGCAACTCCTGCCCGGCGTCGTCGTCCGCGATGGGAGTGAGGATCGGATCGGCCCTCGCGACAGTGGGGGCGTCGCCGTACCGGGGGCTGGGAGTGTCGCCTTGGCCGGGATCGCCGAGCATGTCAGGGCTGAGGCTGATGATGAGGCCGATGAGCACGACCAGCCCGGACAACACGATCACCACGACCGGGAGTGCCCCCCGGCGGTCGAAACGCCGGCGGGGAGCGACCACAGGAGACTCATCGGGATCTTCGGCCGGGTCGTCGGCGAGGCCCTCGGCCTCCTCGGTGAGACGCCTGATCTCGTCCTTGTCGAACTGGGCGATCAGCGCTTCGAAGCGCGCGTCGATGTCGTCGGGATCCCTCGGCCGCATCGTTCCCTCCCATGGATGAAACAGGCGGAAAAAAGCCGATCGCCGTGCCCATGATGAACGGCTTAGCCTCCGAGCGGAAGACCGATCATCGGCCCCGATACGCTGGGGGACCATGAGTGACCGGCAGCCCCGATGGACACAGACCTGGCTCGGAGGCGTGCGGGCGGCCGGAGCCGACTTCGGCTACCCGGGACAGCGGCTGGACCTGCCCGAGGAGGGGTCCGGCTCCGTCTCGGGCTTCGGCAGGAGGCTCGCCGCGGTCGTGGTCGACTGGCTGCTGTGCACGGTGGCGATCGCCCGGGGCCTGCTGCACGCCGATCCCCGGGATCAGGGCTGGATCGGCCTCGCCGTCTTCGCCGCGGAGTATGTCCTGCTCGTCGGCACCCTGGGGATGACCTTGGGCATGCGGCTGTTCGGGATCCGGGTGGCCGCGATCGAGGGCGGCGGCCGCCCCGCGTTCCTGCCCGTGCTGATCCGCACGTTCCTGCTGTGCCTCGCCGTACCGGCGCTGATCTGGGACAGGGACCGCCGCGGCCTGCACGACCGTGCCGCCGGCACGGTCGTGGTCAAGATCTAGCAGGCTCGTACGGCACGGCCGCGAACGTGCCTCACGGCCGGCGGCACTGGAAGATCGCGGTCCCGGGGAAGAGCCGGCCGCGAAGAGGGCTCCAGCCGCCCCAGACCTGCTCGTGCCCCTCCGGCCACTCCGGTTCGACCAGCCCGGTCAGGGTGAGGCCCGAGGACACGATCAGGGCCACCCAGTCGCTCATCGTCCGGTGGTGCTCCACGTAGGACGGCACACCGTCGTCGGAGAACTCGACGTACGGCGTCCGGTCGAAATACGAGCGGTCGGCCGTGAGACCCCCCGGCCCGGGGTCGTCGGGGAACGCCCACCGGATCGGATGGCTGACCGAGAACACGAACCTTCCGCCCGGGCGCAACACCCGGCGGATCTCGGACAGCACCGCCCCGGCGTCCGCCACGAACGGCAGCGCCCCGAAGGCCGAGCAGGCGAGATCGAACGAGCCGTCCGCGAACGGCAGGACCTCGGCGTCGGCCTGGACGACGGGCAGCGCCCCGCCGGTCGACAGGTCGATGCGGCGGGAGTGTTGCAACTGCCGGTGGGAGAGATCGAACCCGGCGACCGAGGCGCCCCGGGCGGCCAGCCACCGGCCGCACTGCCCGGCCCCGCAGCCCACCTCCAGGACGTTTCTGCCCGCCACCTCGCCCAGAAGGTGCGCGTCGGCCTCGTCCAGTCCCTCAGGGCACCAGATGAAACCGTCGTCACGCAGGAACTCGCCGTGCTCCGCCTGGTAGTCGTCGGCCTCGCCGTCCCACCAGCCGCGGTTGGCCGTGGAGGCCTCCGCGCGCGAGACCGCCCTCCTGCCGACGTCCATCCTGGAACCCCCCGAGAACCTTCTGCCGGCCCGCCTGAGCGGGATCCACGAGATCCGTGCGGATCAGCGGGGACGCTGCTGCGAGCGCGGCATCGGGCCCTTCGGAATCGGCATCGCCGGGGTCAGCGCGCGCATGCGGTTGTTGACCTCGGAGACGACCGGCTTCTTCAGGTTGCGGGGGAGCTTCATCAGGTGCCGCTGAAGCTTGGCCAGCGGCACCTGGCCCTCACCGTTGCCGCACTGGATGTCGTACACCGGGACGTCGATGGCGACCCGCTGGACGCGCTTCTTCTCCGCGACGAGCATCTTCTGCACCCGGGTCCCCGGCCCCTCGGAGACCAGGACGATGCCGGGATAGCCGACGACGCGGAACACCACGTCCTGGTCGCGGTTGAACGCCGCCGGCTTCTCATCGACGTACCAGTTGCCGCGCATGTTCTTCATGACGGCGAGGCTCGCGCCGGGCTGACCGTCCATCATCGAGTACTGCGCGCGCTGAGACCTCCGGCCGAACAGGAACATGCCGACCAGGACGGCGGCGAACACGCCGGTGACGTACCAGGTCCAGCCGAAGAACAGGCCCAGCACCACGAACACGACGAGCGTCCCGAGGGCCGACGCGTACACGATCGGCATGGCCTTGGGATCGCCTTGCTTGGTGATCTGGACCAGCATCCGGATCTGCTTGAGCCGTCCGGGAGCCGCAGGGTCTTTCGCCATGGTCTGAAGGATACAAATCTCAGGGTGGATTAATGAAAACGAGACCGATCAGAGGGTCTGCCGCGCGGCGATCGCCTGCTGGTACAGACGCCCGGCGCGGTAGGACGAGCGGACGAGCGGCCCGGACATGACGCCGGCGAAGCCGATCTCCTCGGCCTCCTGCTGCAGCTCGACGAACTCTTCCGGCTTCACCCACCGGTCCACCGGGTGGTGGCGCGGAGTGGGCCGGAGGTACTGCGTGATCGTTACCAGGTCGCATCCGGCGTCGTGCAGGTCGCGGAGGGCCTGGGTGATCTCCTCGCGCTCCTCGCCCATGCCGAGGATGAGGTTCGACTTGGTGACCAGACCGGCCTCGCGGGCCATGGTGATGACCTGCATGGACCGGTCGTAGCGGAAGGCGGGCCTGATCCGCTTGAAGATCCGCGGCACGGTCTCGATGTTGTGGGCGAAGACCTCGGGCCGGGAGGAGAAGACCTCCTCGAGCTGCCCGCGGTCGCCGTTGAAGTCCGGCACGAGCAATTCGACGCCGCAGCCGGGGACCATCGCGTGGATCTGCCGCGCGGTCTCCGCGTACAGCCAGGAGCCGCCGTCGGGCAGGTCGTCACGGGCGACACCGGTCACCGTGGCGTAGCGGAGGCCCATCTGGGTTACCGACTCGGCCACGCGGCGCGGCTCGTCCCTGTCGTACTCGGCCGGCTTGCCGGTGTCGATCTGGCAGAAGTCGCAGCGCCGGGTGCACTGGTCACCGCCGATGAGGAAGGTGGCCTCCCGGTCCTCCCAGCACTCCGAGATGTTGGGACATCCGGCTTCCTGGCAGACCGTGTGCAGTCCCGCGCCCTGCACCAAGGATTTGATCTCGTTGAAATTGGGGCCGTTGTGCAGCCGCGTCTTGATCCACGGCGGCTTCTTCTCTATGGGGGTCTGGCTGTTGCGCACCTCCAGGCGGAGGAGCTTGCGGCCTTCTGGTGCAACCGTCACGCGTTCAGCTTATTACCTCGGCCAAATCTTCCTCGTACAGGTCGTACGCCTCGGCGCCGAGGGCCTCCGCCAGGCGTTTTCCCGCGGAGGGGATGACCTGCTCGACGGTGATGCGACGTCCGGTCTCCGCCGACAGGGAGGTGACGCCGCCGTCGCCCGCCGCCGCGGGCCGGATGCGGTCGTACCAGCTCAGGTCGTTGACGCAGTTGAGCGCGAAGCCGTGCATGGTCACGCCGCGGGACACCCGGATGCCGATGCTGCCCAGGCGGCGGTCGTCCAGACCCCGCAGGGGATCGCCGGGCACCCACACCCCGCCCCGGCCCTTCACCCGGCTCGCCGCGACCCCGAAGTCGTCGCAGACCTGGATCAGCACCTCCTCGAGGAGGTGGACGTAGGCGGAGACGTCGTCGATCCGGATGATGGGATAGCCGACGAGCTGGCCGGGGCCGTGCCAGGTCATGTTCCCGCCGCGGTCGACGTCGATGACCGGCGTGCCGTCGGTGGGCCTTTCGTCCGGACGCGTCCGCTTGCCCGCCGTGTAGACGGGTGCGTGCTCCAGCATGAGGCACAGATCGGAGACCTCGCCGGCCACCCGCCGGTCGTGTGCACGCCGCTGCGTGCTCCACGCCTGCTCGTACGGAACGTCGACACCCATCCGAACGATGGCCAAGCCCTTCACGTCCTAAAGGGTAGAGGCCAGCTGACGAGGTTCGATACGGAACTCCTTGACTCCCGCGCCGTCACGCTCGATGCGGTAGGCGTAACCGCTGGGATCGACGGTGACCGCCTGGATGAATTCGGTGCCGACGTAGTGGAGGGCGACGCCCTCGTCGGCGGCGTATCCCTCGGGCAACTCGCCGGACGCCACGGACTCGTGCAGCAGTTTGCGGCGCTGCGCGTCGGAGTTGTAGTGCACGCCGCAGGAGTACGGCAGGAGGCCGAGACCCTCGGACCAGGGCCGCAGCTCGGGACCGAAGGAGTCGGTGTTGCCGCCGACGTGCCAGCACAGGGCGCCCGCGCTCTGGCCGGACAGCACGATGCCGGACCGCCAGGCCTCGGCGAACGCCTCGTCGAGGCCGTGCAGCCGCCACAGGGCGGCGAGGTTGGCGACGCTTCCGCCGCTGACGTAGATGGCGTCCTGCTCGAGGATCCACTCACGCGCGTCGGCGACGTTGGGCATCGGGAAGACGGTGAGGTGGCTGACCTCGACGTCCCAGTGGCTGAACGCGCCGTACATCTTGAGCAGCCAGTCGGCGTCGTCACCGGTGGCGGTCGCGAGGAGGCCCAGCTTCGGACGGTCCTCGCCGGTGAGGTCCAGCACGTAGCGCATCAGACCCGTCGGCTCGATGAATCCGTACCGTTCCGTCTGCCGGAACGACCCCCCGCCGATCGCGACGATGTGCGACTGCCCGATCCGGCTCATTGTTCACTCCAGTGTCAGAAGAAGGACTCACTAGAGTACGGCCGCCAGTGCCTCTCCGAGGGTGGGATGGGTGAACCGGTGGCCCGCGTCGAGCAGGCGCCGGGGGACGGCGCGCTGGCCGATGAGGAGTCCCTCCTGTGCGAACTCCCCGAGTGCGAGCCGCAGCGCGAAGGCCGGGGCGGGGACGGGCATGGTCGGCCTGTGGAGCGCCTTGGCGAGTTCCCTGGTGAACTCGGCGTTCGTGACCGGCTCCGGCGCCGTCAGGTTGACCGGCCCCGACATCCCCTCGTTCGCCAGCAGGAAGCAGGTGGCCGCCACCCAGTCGGGCAGGGAGATCCACGACATGTACTGCCTGCCGCTTCCCAGCGCCGCGCCCGCTCCGATCTTGAAGATCGGCAGCATCCGGCCGAGCGCTCCACCGTGCCCGCTGACCACGAAGCCCGTCCGCAGGCGCACGACCCTGATTCCGGCGTTCTCCGCGGGCGCGGCCGCATGTTCCCACTCACGCGCGAGGCCGGCGAGGAATCCCTTACCCGCCGGCGCGGACTCGTCCACGACGCGGTCCCCGGTGTCGCCGTAGAACCCCACCGCGGAGCCGGACAGCAGGACGCGCGGCTTGCGGTCCAGTGCGGCCATGGCCTTCGCGAGGGTCCGGGTGCCCGGCACCCGGCTGGCGAGGAGCTTGCGCTTGTACTCGGGCGTCCATCTGTGGTCGCCGACGCTCGCGCCGGCGAGATGGACGACCGCGTCCACGCCCTCCAGGACAGCGGGGGCCAGGACCCCTCCTGCCGGGTCCCAGAAGGCCTCATCCGGGTTTTGCGGGCAGTGCCGTACGAGTCTGAGGATCTGGGCTCCGGCTCCCCGCAGAGACTCGATCAGGGCCGAGCCGAGCAGGCCGGACGAGCCGGTCACCGCGATCGTCATTTCATCCACGTTAGGGCTTCTACCCCACCCCGCCCGCCGATGCGGGCGCTCCCGCGAAAGGACGCCGCCCGGTGGGCCTCCCGGGACGGTGAGGAGCCCGTGAAACGGCGGAAGCCGCCCCGCGCGACGGCGAGGCGGCTTCCGGACGGCGACCGCCCGGGTGCCGGGCGGGCGCGACCGTGTCAGGCGAGCCCGAGCTGGCCCTCGAAACGGCCCTCCTCGAGGCGGCGCTTGATCGTGGTGAGGAAGCGCGCGGCGTCGGCGCCGTCGACCAGGCGGTGGTCGTAGGTCAGCGCCAGGTACACCATCGAGCGGACCGCGATGACCTCGCCGTCGGGGGTGTCCACGACGACGGGGCGCTTGACGACCGAGCCGGTGCCGAGCATGCCGACCTGCGGCTTGTTCAGGATCGGCGTGTCGAACAGCGCGCCGCGGCTGCCGGTGTTGGTCAGCGTGAACGTCCCACCGCCCAGCTCGTCCGGGCCGATCTTGTTGGTGCGCGTGCGCTCGGCCAGGTCGGCGATCTTGCGAGCCAGGCCGGCGATGTTCAGGTCACCGGCGTTCTTGGCGACCGGGACGATGAGGCCGCGCTCGGTGTCGACCGCGATGCCGAGGTTCTCGACGTCGTGGTAGGTCACCTCGCTCGTCTCATCGTTGATCACGGCGTTGAGCTTGGGGTGAACCTTCAGCGCCTCGACCGCGGCCAGGGCGAAGAACGGCATGAACGACAGCTTCACGCCCTCGCGGGCCTCGAAGGCCGCCTTGGCGCGCGAACGCAGCGTGGCCACGCGCGTCACGTCGACCTCGACGACCGTGGTGAGCTGCGCGGAGGTCTGGAGCGACTCCAGCATCCGGTCGGCGATGACCTTGCGCAGGCGCGTCATCTTCTGCGTGGTGCCCCGCAGCGTGGTGTCCACCTTGACCGGCTCGGGAGCGGCGGCCGGGGTGGCCGCCACGGCCTGAACGGGAGCCGGAGCGGCGGCGGCCTGCGGTGCGGGCGCGGGAGCCGCGGCGGCGGCCTGCTCGCGCTGCACGCGGGCCGCCTCGATGACGTCCTGCTTGCGGATGCGGCCGCCCACGCCGGTGCCGGTCAGGGCGTCCAGGTCGACGCCGTGCTCGGCCGCGAGCTTGCGGACCAGCGGCGTGACGTACGGGCTCTCGCTCGACGAGGGGAGCGGGGCCGGCTCGACGGCGGGCGTGGTCGCGATCGGCGTGACGGGGGCCGGAGCCGGGCTCGGTGCGGGAGCCGGTGCGGGCGGCGTCACGACGGCGGGCGCGGGCTGCGGGATCGAGGAGATCGGCTGCACCGGGGGCTGGGCCGGCGCGGGCGGCGCGGCCTGGACCGGGGCGGGAGCCGGCTCGGGCTCGGGGGCGGGCTCGGGCTCGGCGACCGGAGCCGGCGCCGCGGCGGGAGCCGGAGCGGCGGCCGCGCCGTTGGAGTCGATCAGAGCGAGTTCGGCGCCGACCTCGACGGTCTCGTCCTCAGCAACAATGATCTTGGTGAGATAACCCGCCGAGGGCGAGGGGATCTCGGTGTCGACCTTGTCGGTCGACACCTCAAGAAGCGGCTCGTCCGCCTCGACGTGGTCGCCTTCGCTTTTCAGCCAGCGGGTGACGGTGCCCTCGGTAACGCTCTCACCGAGCTGGGGCATTGTTACGGAGACCGGCATGGTCCTTCTCTCTCGCGTTTCCTAGAGGGCTTCAGTTGTGTACGTGCAGCGGCTTGCCGGCCAGGGCCAGCATCGCCTCGCCGAGAGCCTCGGACTGGGTGGGGTGCGGGTGGATCAGCTGGGCGACGTCGGTGG
>Ga0310811_10004821_pt1 | contig 16999 bp, 22 predicted proteins | sample YCmetagenome_FD_207642 | JGI IMG/M metagenome (GOLD analysis project Ga0310811, IMG submission 207642) | Soil microbial communities from experimental microcosm in Duke University, North Carolina, United States - YC | ecosystem: Engineered > Artificial ecosystem > Soil microcosm > Unclassified ...
TGAGACTTAAGGATTGTATCCGATAGTCTATATGCATCCGCCTCTATCTACGGATAGTCGATACTCTGTTAGTTTCTAGTCCTAGATTCGTCCAGACTAGCCCTTATACTCTCGTCCGATATCCGGACGCCATCTGGATACGTATATGATACTATTCCTTATCTTCGGATAGGAATATGATACTAATCCTTACCTTTGGATATCATATGATACTATTCCTTGTCTTCGGATAGGAATACGTTACCTTCCTCTCTAACCGGATACCATACGATAGTCGTCTGAACCTTCGGATACGCTACAATAGCCATCCGGATCTTCGGATACAATACATATAGCATTCTGAAATACAGGGCTATACTCGGGAAAGGGGCACAGCGTACGAGCTGAGGCCGAAGCCCTTCGGATCCGTTGAAGGAACTAAGTCTGACTGCGGCGCGCGCAATCAATCTCTAGATGTGAGATCAACAACACTGCTGGTGAGGCAGTATGTCGGGTCTTGCTGCGCCTATGCTGCTATGCCTGAGACAGACGCGTTCGACCCTAAAGGGGACTGCTACCACACACAGAACCAGAAATAAGAGAGGACTCAAGTAGACAGGGGACGCGCACAAGGATATAGAAAGGCGTGAAGCGCGCGATGAGAAATGTGCAGTAAGCGGAGCGCGGGAAGCGCGCGCTAAGGTAAGCGAAGCGCGGGAAGGCGCACGCCTATAGTGCGCATGGGCGCGTGAAGGCGCGCAAGTGATGCGGAAGGCAAGGAGCGGTGTAGGGATTTGTAATGAGCGTGAAATGACGTGAGTGAAAGCGAGCGCGATGTAAAGCGAGAGCAAAGGCGAAGCGGACAAAAGCAAGGCTTGATTAGGCGATCTAATCTAAGCCAAAACGCGATAACCACAGGGCGCGCGCCCTAATGGTTACTACTACTCTAAAGTAAAACCCAAACGCTAGGGAAATACAGTAAAGGGAAGTAATGAATAGTAGCGCTACCATCAGGCTTTATACTAAGTAAGATCTCATCGGACGTGGAAGGGATAGGGAGAACATGCGCAATAGTATGTAATGACATGTAATAGTGCTGCAGTCCTTGTTACACTCGTGCAGCATGTAGTATGACGTACTAGAGGGGTGCTCGGACATGGATCGGTCCTCCTGGATGATAGGCGATAGAGCGTGGGAACACGCGCTAAGCGCAGGCGTGAGAAGGCGTAAGCGTGGGAAAGCGTGTGCCTTTGGCGCGCTATACAGGGAAGTGTCATGCAACTCCATAGTGCGAATGCTCAAATGACAGCTCGTGTAAATATGGCCTTTTCACGCCCACAGAATTATGATTCCTTACACCGTTACCCCTTGAGTACAACCTTAACAACAGGTGGCACTAACATATTTACTGCCCCATTGGTGTAAGGCTGACTGACAATAGATTTGCAGAAACATGATATGCCATAGATATAATCACCAGCAACATCAATGATATGTTGCTGTTTTGTGGTGTAATTGAGTACAATACTAGTGGTATGAAGTCTCTGCAGCTCAGTGCTGGCCTCATTGGCAGTGCATTTACTGGGGAATGATATTCCTCATTAATGCCATTGTTGGCACCACATTCCAATGCAATACCCCAATGCCAGTTCTATCACTGTGAAGTAATCCCAATTTCCATTTGTGCACCCTATTATATGGGGGTATAGCTACTGATATTGAATGAATTGTTGCTGGTTCTCAATTCTGATGTCCACCTGCCCACTCTATGTCTTAGTATATACTTACCAATGATAATAGATCATCACTGACAAGTATTCTATTCTAGATATCCTGTCCCTGAATCATTTCCCAGGACACACTCACTGATTCTTCCATGGGCCCACTCAACACTGGTGAGTCACCACTTCTCCACTGCACTGTAGGCCCACCCTTCAATACACTCAACTATTAATTCTAATACCCATGGGCCCACTCCTAAACTTAGAGGCTAATATAGTATGGGCCCAGCCCTAGTCATTGGGTACAATGCACCATTGAGCCCACTCATGAACATAGGATGACATTCTAATGTGGACCCATGGTAGGTTGGCCTGACTCTTAGAGAGTATTGTCAAGACAGGTTGGCCTACACTATAGGAGCAAGTCACTGAAGGGGCTCACCTAACCTTGCTCCGTCTGATGATATCACAGCAAGGTGGGAAAATATCAGGGTATCTGGGAGCTGACACAGTGCTTACAAGCGTGCAATGCAGCTTGGGAAGGCTGCAGACACCCATGACTATCTCATGATGAGTGAACAGCCCTGGAGGCAGTTTGCACTTATCTTATTATTAACTGATGTGTATCATCATCTCTGAGTCCTCATGTATGATCACTTGGGTGGTGTGGTATCTACTCGTTTTGACATATATCAGCAACTGGCTTTATTTTCCCATATCATTGCTGTTCTCAATTTTGGAAATCTAGAATGTTTATGGTACAATTCAATGGTTTCTTTCACAAAGCATGTTTCACCTCCCCTTTCCAAAGACATCCACACTTATTGTCTAATCAAGAACTTGCCTACCCAATGCAGCAGTTCAACAGATCCTGTTTTATCCACCTCTAATTCTCTCATTCAACTGTCTGATTCAGAGGGCCTGTCATCTAGCAATTATCTCAAGTCTGTAGCATCTGATGGCTTTTATTCTGAGGAACACTTGAATGAGGACAGGAGCTCAAGCTCCACTACACCCATACAGGACAAAGAATCTCCCCCTCCTCTTCTCCAGTGCATCCCACTTCGATGTCCAGTGCCCCCTTTCTCTGCCTTGTATCCTAAATTCCCCAGGAATTGACTGAGAGCATATCTTCCATCATCCTTCCCAATTTTCCTACTCTGCACACTCACCCAAACCTTGCAACAAGATCTGCATAAGGGATACCATGTATGTCATCAAGAGGATTATATTTGTGACCTGGGGCCTTGTTGGCCATGGAAGCATCTGCTATCTGGTTAGTTTGGTCAATGAAGACTATATTGTCAAGGACCATTAGGTCCTTGGCAAGCATGATGATGTTATTCTGAACAAGATCAAGATGTTATGACTGATGCATGGTGTCCCTGGCATTCCAGAGCTAGTAGACTATTTACTCATCATAACATCAGAGGGTGAGATTGATAATACTCAAAATTATCACAAACGGGAACATCAGAGTACCCAGGACACCAGCCACACTCATGTCCACCTTGTGTTAAAACTGTGTGCTCGCTCCCTCTACATGTTTCAGATGCTGAAAGATTTGGTGAGAGTGTTGAGGGATATTGTGATCAGTAAGTGTCTAGTTGAGTTATATGAGAGTGTTGAACTGATGTCTCTTCCTTTAGTCCAGAAATCAGCAGTGGAGGAATGCAAGATTCTGCATCACAATTGCAGTCTGAATAATGTCATGATCTTAGATGATTTTGACATCAGCAAGGGGTTCCTTATTGACTGGGAACTTGCAGTACGCATTACTGCAGATAATAAATATCCCAATGGTGGTATAGTAAGTACATTCCTTTCATGTTGAGTTCACCAATTGATTCACTTTCCAGGGCACAGTCCCCTTCATGTCATGCAAGCTTTCTCAGCCAGATTTCACTGTTGCAGAAACGGGTGAAGGCAGAAGCTGAGAATAAAAGCAGACAAAAGTGTGCAAATCAAATCAAAAACTCCAGCCCCAAAAATGTCAAAACCTCCTCAGATTCTTCAGCACTGCCTGTTTCTCATGTAATCCACACTTACTCTGATGACCTTGAATCTCTTTTCTTCATATTCACTTGGGTTGGAATTAAATTCAGTGGTCCTAATGGTGCAGTCTGTCAGGAGCGCATGTCCAATTCACTACTTAATTGCTGGACCAACCTTGACCTGGCATCATGCTTCACCTTCAAGACCACCCTAGTTTGGACGTGTTTCTGGGTTCCATAGCTAGTAACCAAGAAGTCTCTTCATCCATTCCTTCATATATGGACCATCAGATGAGGTATAAGAGTTGACATTGTCTTCTTCATTGATCTAACTTAGAGTCTAGAATTTTGGATATCTCATACTCAGGTTCTCTGTTAACTTCTACTGGAGGTGAAGGAGGCTGGATACGATTAGGAATGGTGTTCAGTGTTGCAGGTTCTAGTTAGGATACATGGAAAACAGGATGGATGGACTGCATTAAATCCAGAAGTTGGACAGTAATGGAATGCGATCCTGGACAGGCTATAATCTCAAATGGACCTAAGTTCTTTTCCAATAGTTTCTTTGACAGACAAGTGGAACAGAAGTATTTAGCTTTTACAAATACTTGTTCTCCAACTTTGAAGTCCAGAGTGGGTATCTGATGAGTGTCTACAGGTCCTTGATATCTTTCAAGAGACATCTCTTCTGGGAGGAATTTGTGTAGTTTGTTGAGGTCTATAGCATAGTCTTGGGCAAGGGTGGATGGGAGGTCACATTCCAGATGGATGGATATGTTTGAATGATAACCCTTATTGGCAAAGAATGGTGAAACTCCAGTGGTAGCACTTGGAGCATTATTATATGCAAATTCTGCCAATGGGAGTAGTTCCAACCAGTTATCCTGCTGATAATTGAAATAGATGCAGAGGTATTGCTCTAAGGTCTGGTTGGCTTGTTCTGTTTGTCTATCTCCTTCCAGATGATATCCAGATGTGAAGTGGAGGATCATATTGAGTGCCTTTCCTAGAGAATGGAAGAAATGGGATATGAATTCTGTGCCTTGGTCTGAGGTAACATGGGATGGGATTCTGTGCTTAGAGAATACATGAAGCAGGAATAGTCAAGCAAGATCCAGAGAGGTAATGGTATCAGGAGTTGGGATAAATATAGCTTGTTTGGATAAACGATCAATGATAACAAGGATGGCTGTAAAGCTGGTGTGAAAGACAACTCTAGTTAGAGTGATAGAAACTATCCCCTAACCAGATATATGTCAAAGCTCTGCCCAGCTGTTACACTTGCAAGCAAGAACATTCAACCTGAGGGGCATGCTGTCTGATACAAGTTTGATAGTCAGTACTAAGCAAGGAAAACAAAATCCTAAGGTCAGGGAACAAGTCTGAAGGTAAGGCATAAAGTCCAAGGTGCGGGAAATTGGGTTCGAAGGGTCAAGTTTGCGGAGATGGTGGGAGAATGCAGGAGATGTAAGGAGTGGGTTGGAAATGGGCTGGAGATGGTAAGGAGCATCAAGGAAATGAGAGGTAACAGGTTCAGGTAACAGGTAACAGGTAAACAGGTATATTGTCAGTTCACTCTAGGGACAGGTATGGGTGACCAAGTATCGGAGATTTCTCCCTCCTACTAAGTGGTGCTTGTAATATTAGTCACCCAACCCTATATAAGTAGCTACATGAAAGTCCGGAGTAGATAGGTGAAAGTAGATATCAAAACTTTGGGTCTGTTAGTATGTAACAAGCCATGAGGTACTGCGGCCTGTGAGAATATATGTAATAGCACTGCCAACTCAATCAGTAACTTGTAACAACTAGATATGCACCAGTAGGGTTAAGCAGGACTGGACTGGACATAGGTAGGACAAGTGTGATGATCTCCAAATGGGTCTAAAGCATCAGAGATGTGGAGATGGTAGGAAGGCATTGGAGATGGATAGGGTTTGACATACATTATGAATTAAGGTGTTTGCAGGTCAGCCCAAAAGATATTGCCACACTGGATGAGTCCAGAAGTTGTTTGATAAAATCCATGGATATGGAATTCCAAGGTCTTTCCAGGATGGGGAGTTGCTTCAGTAACCCAAATGGCTTATGTCTCAGAACCGTGGCTCAGGTACAGGTAGTGCAGGATCTGACATAGTCCTTAATGTAGGTGTGTATACTGAGCCAGGTATATTCACATCAGATAAGCTCTAGGGTATGGTTTTGACCGAAGTGTCTGGATAATGGATGATCATGGGTATTCTGAAGGATGTGAAGCCTAAGGTCATTGGTTTCTGGAATGTATATGTGATTGTCACAACAGAGAAAACCACTATTGTCTATAGTCTATCTATCATCTGGAGGACCAGACATGTGTGTGGATGTGATAGGGTCATTGGGGAGTGCAGATAGGATATCTTTATAAAGCTGTTCAACATCCATAAGTACAGCTGCATGGAGCACTAGAAATGCTAAGGTTGATGCTTGTAGGGACAAAGCTAACTGTTCAGATGTGAATATGGGACGGAAATGATGAGGGTTAACTTGAGCATAGTCCTTATCCCCCTCTTTGGGATAGATGTCTCAGTGTCTAGTAAGGGAATCCAGTTTAGCTCTAAGTTTTCCAGGATGGAAATGGATGATCAGATTGAATTGGTGGAGGAATTCTAACCAATGAGCCTGACAGCAAGAGAGGAGTTTGGTAGTTGTGAAATACTCAAGGTTCTTATGGTCCATGACAATGTCAACAGGCTCAGACAAGCCTTCTAGATAGTGTCACCAGATCCAGAAAGCCTCATGAATAGCTAAGAGTTCCTTATCATGGGTATTGTAATTGAGTTCCAGAGGGGTAAGGGTTCTGGAATAGAACACTACTGGATGGATTTCAGAATCTGGACATACTATGGACAGTATGCCAGTGATAGTGTAATCTGAAGCATCCATCTCCACAATCAAAGGAACATCTGGCATCCAATGCATAAGTATTGTAGCCATAGTGAAAGCTTTCTTGAGTGTTTCAAAGGATTTTCAGCACTCATCCAAAAAATTCCAAGGTGCATCCTTGTGGGTAAGCCGTGTAAGTGGAACTACAATATCTGAGTAGTTATAGATGAATTGATAATAGAAATTTGCAAATTCAAGGGGGGATTGGATATCCCTTCACCTTCCAAGGTTCTGGCCAGTCTATGATAGCTTGGACTTTCTCATTAGACATGTAAGGCCATCTGGTGACAAAAGGTAACCAAGGTACTCCATGGATGTGGAATGGAACTCACATTTTTGGGTTTGGCATAAAGCCGATGCATGCAAAGGCATCGAAGTACTTCTTGGACATGATTCTTATGGGATACGAGGTCTTGGGAATATATAAGGATTTCATCCAGATAGACAATAACACATATGTCAAGCATATTGGCAAAGATGCTATTGACAAACCACTGAAAAGCAGCCAGTGCATTGGTGAGGCCCTCAGGCATAACCAACCATTCATAAGAGCCATAGTGCATATGGAAAGCTGTCTTCCTGTTAAGGTCATACTCAAATGATATCGGATCTGAAGGGCTTCGGCCTCAGCTTGTACACTGTGCCCCTTTCCCGAGTATAGCCCAGTATTTCAGAATGCTATACGTATCATATCTGAAGATCTGGATGGCTATAGTAGCATATCCAAAGGTCCAGATGACTATCAGATGATATCCAGAAGTAAGTATAAGTATTATTTACCTATCTGAAGGTAAGGACAAGTATTGTATTCCTATCCAAATATAAGGATTAGTATTGTATTTCTATCCAAAGGTATGTCTGGATATCAGATGGAAGTATAAAGGCTAGTTTAGACAAGTCTAAGACTAGAAACTAATGGAGTGTAGACTATCCAAAGATAGAGGTGGATACATTAGACTTATCAGATACAATCCTTAAGTCTCGAAGGGTGACAAGAATTAATAAGACTCGAGTCCAGATAGCGGAATAAGAACAATCTAAGATGATATTTGAACTGGGGTACTACAGGACATATACAAGAGTTTATATATGATAGAACTACAGTGTACAACCACTGGTTGACACACCACCATTCCTTGACACACTTGGCAATAACTCATTAAATTAACACTTGGTACACCTTGATATTCTGTAGTTAGGTCTATGGATACATCTAGTTGACATGGAAAAAAAATTGAGCAATCTCATTGAGCCATGTTTCATACATGCACAAATTCTTGCTGAAATGTGGCTAAAAATGGAGCATTAACTTTTTGATGTCCATGTGCTGGGCAATATAGGTTATTATATTGCTGAAAAAAAAACATGAGCATGTAGGTAGCACATTCACCAATGTATAGACCACAATTTGCAACAAATGATTGATATTTTGTTGAGTCTGAATGAAGATTGTGTGAAGGCCACTGGAGTGTAACACGGCAAGGCACTCAGGGGCGTGGGAACTAAAGTGGACATGATTCAGATGCACACGTTATCAGCATTATCATGGTGACATATCACACTTGTCACAGGTGTGTCAAGGACAAGTTTCATGTGACACTACTCAACATAGCTCGACTACAATCTCATACATTATCATTGTCGATTATTAAATTTATAATACATCAGTCATGTATATTACAGTACTTATCACCATTCTAGCACTTAGAAATTGTTATTTTAGAGGTATGTGGTGTACAGGAGGACAATTAACACTTGCTGTGTCAACAAGTGGTTGTACACTATAAGTGAAAGGCTATGCACAAAGTAGTATTGCAATGTATAAGCAATGCTTATTACAAGTCAAACATAGGCCAGAAGTTAATCACAGGTTAATGGATCAGTAAACATAGCTGGAAGTAAGCATAACTGATATACCGGAAGGGAAGATATACCAAATGGAGGAAATAAGCAGTGTTTAACATTATATGAATAGGATATGAATGAAGAAGCTTATCATAATGGATCTGGATCAGATCAGATCAGATCTGGTATCTGGAACTTTGGATGAGAAGCATGAATGTATGGGATATGACAGTATCCCCCCTTTAGGGCCGATCTCTAGAAGGCCAAGAATTGTAGATCCGGTCCAGACAAGGAATGCAAGAATCAATGGAGAAGAATGATGGTAGTATTGCTGAGTTTGGATTTCCGCAGATATACCAATGTCAAAGCATTGCAGGTGATTCCTACCCCCCACTTATTAACACATACTAGCTTTACTTGAAAAATGGCTGGCAACAACTCTGGAGCTCAGAAATCTGCTAAGGAAAGGCTTGAGGAACTCAGGCAACAAGTCTTGGACGCAGAAGAAGCGGCCCAGATGGAGGAAGAAGCATTGAGGGCTCAAGAAGCAGAATGGAAGCACTTAGTGGATCTGGAGAAAGTGAGGCAAGCAGAGGAGAGGAGACATCAAGAGATAGTTAAGGAAATGGTGCATTTTGGATCCGTTTGCTAGTCTTTCATTAATGTTTCAGATAGACTCAGAAGATGTCTTCCAAGGAGGACAGATCCTGCATGTACTGCTCTGGAAGGGCATGGATCTGTCTATGGACAGATGCAGCTGCTAACCTTTTGGTGAGTTGTCCTAAAGTTTCGGATCCATGTTTTGATGTTTGGATAGGTCAGGTCTTGTGACTCTTGCTGGAAGGATAAGGCCACTTGTCCTGGATGGCCCAGAACCATTAAGGCCTCCAAGGGCAAGACAAGGCAGCGTGCTGCCACATCTCCTTCACCCAAGGGCAAGGGTAAGAAATGTCAGCAGAGTCCTACTCCGGAGGCTCTGGATTATATGGAGTATGATGATCAGGCTTGGGTGGCAGCTGCTAACAATATACTAGCAGAGCTGGCTAGGACCAATTCACTCTTAGAGAAGAGTATTGAAGGGGCAGAGGGAAGTAGGGCTGCCATGGAGTGGATGTGCTCTGGATTGGAGCTGTTCCTTCAGCAACAGAGGGAATTCCAAGCCCTTCTATTCAAGGAGCTTAGACTTGACCCCCAGATCGCTTTGGATAAGGCTCGGATGGGTCCAGATGAGGAGGAGGATGAGGATGAGGAGATGGAAAATGCATCTGGAAGTGAGGAGGGTGGATCTGGAGGGGATGAAGGGTCTATGGAAATGTAGATATTTTCAGATCCATTTTCTAACTTCCACTACTTGTACTTGTAGTTTCCATTATGTACAATTGTATACTTCAGAGTTGAATAGGACCAGGCTTATCCAGATATGCTGAGTGATAGTCCAATACTAGTTTGGACGTGTTTCCAAGTTCCGTAGCTAGTGACCATGAAGTCTCTTCATCCATTCCTTCATATCCAGACCATCGGACAAGGTATAAGAGTTGACATGGTCTTCTTCGTCAGTCTAGCTTAGAGTCTAGGATTTCAGATATCTCATACTCTGGTTCTCTGTTAACTTCTACTGGAGGTGGAGGAGGTTGAATACAATTAGGGATGGTGTTTGGTGTTGCAGGTTTTAATTGGGATATATAGAAAACAGGATGGATGGAACACATAGAATCCAGAAGTCAGATGGTGATGGAATGTGATCCCAGATGAGCTATAATCTCAAACAGACCTAAGTTCTTTTCCGATAGTTTCTTGGATGGACGAGTGGAACAGAAGTATTTAGCTTTTACAAATACTTGTTCTCCAACTTCGAAGTCCAGAGTGGGTATCCGGTGTGCATCCACAGGTCCTTGATATCTTTTCTGCACAAGAGACATCTCGTCTGGGAGGAATAGGTGTAGTTCGTTGAGGTCTATAGCATAGTTATGAGCGAATTCTGCCAATGGAGGGAGTTCTGACCAGTTATCTTGCTGATAATTGCAATAGATGCAGAGGTATTGTTCTAGGGTTTGGTTGGCTTGTTTTGTTTGTCCATCTCCTTCTGGATGATATCCGGATGTGAAGTGGAGGATCATATCAAGTGCCTTTCCTAGAGAATGGAAGAAATGGGATACAAATTCTGTACCTCAGTCCGAAGTAACATGAGATGGGATTCCATGCTTAGAGAATACATGAAGCAGGAATAGTCTAGTGAGATCCAGAGAGGTAATGGTATTGTGAGTTGGAATGAATATAGCTTGCTTGGATAAATGATCAATGATAATGAGGATGGCTGTATAGCCAGATGAGTCCGGAAGTTGTTCAATGAAGTCCATGGATATGGAATTCCAAGGTCTTTCTGGGATGGGGAGTTGCTTCAGTAATCTGAACAGCTTATGTCTCAGAACCTTGGCTCAGGCGCAGGTGGTACAGGATTTGACGTAGTCCTTAACATAGGTATGTATACTGGGCCAGGTATATTCACATCAGATAAGCTCTAGGGTGTGGTTCTGACTGAAGTGTCCTGATAACAGATGGTCATGGGTACTCTGAAGGATGTGAAGCCTAAGGTCATTGGATTCTGGAACATATATGCAATTGTCACAACAGAGGAAACCACTATTGTCCATGGTCCATCTATCATCTGGAGGATTGGACATGTGTGCAGATCTGATAGGGTCATTAGGGAGTGTGGATAGGATATCCTTATGAAGCTGTTTGACATCCATAAGTACAGCTGCATGGAGCACTAGAAATGCTAAGGTTGATGCTTGTAGGGACAAAGCTAACTGTTCTGATGTGAATACAGGATGGAAATTATGAGGGTTAACTTGAGCATAGTCCTTATCCCTCTCTTTGGGATAGATGTCCCAGTGTCTAGTAAGGGAATCCGGTTTAGCTCCAAGTTTTCCAGGATGGAAATGGATGATCAGATTGAATTGGTGGAGGAATTCTGACCAATGAGCCTGACAGCAAGAGAGGAGTTTGGTAGTTGCAAAATACTGAAGGTTCTGATGGTCCATGACAATATCAAAAGGCTCGGATGAGCCTTCTAGATAGTATCACCAGGTTCGAAAAGCCTCATGAATAGCTAAGAGTTCCTTATCATGGGTATCATAATTGAGTTCTGGAGGAGTAAGGGTTCCAATGGGTTTACCCATGCGACTGATTTTGTCCTTAATATGAGCTGGAAGTCCATTATAGAATTGGTGATATAAGGCTCCATCACCCCATCTGCAGACTTGTGAAGCAAGCCTTTGGAATTCTACAACATACTTATTGATATATTGTCCTTTGCACATATTGAGTTGCTCAAGTTGCATCTCGGCATCTCTGGATGGGTCATGGGGTCCGAAATTAGTTTGAAGTCCTAGCATGAACTCGGAGTAGTCATCCATCCAATCTGGACAAGAGCTTAACTCATCCGAAAGGAGGTTGGGTTCAAACCATTCAAGGGCCATGCCCTTAAGATAGGACTGGGCGAAGTTAACTTTGGCCTGATCCGAATGGAAGGTCTTTGGTCTGCTTTGGAAATTAAGCTTGCATTGAACAAAGAATGTGCGCAGCTTCCTAGGCTTTAATCTGTCAAAGGTATCCGGCTCGCAAACTTTGACTTTGGAATTGTCTGAAGAGGAAGTGTGATGGTTATTACGTGCAAGGTTATTGATGGCTTCAGCTAACCACATGAAAACGTGGTCCTGAGCGTTAAGACCATTGTCTTCATCATCATGGTCTGGTTCATCATCCAGATCACCACCTTCATCATCGTGTGGGTTTCCACCTGGAATGTCATCATCTTCATCATCAGGATCTTCATCAGCTGGGTCTAATCTGGACAGAGTACACATAGGAGTCTCTGGATGCCTATGGTTCATCAACTCAGATATACTCTGAGCTGGTCCAGAAATGCTAGTGCAGCAATGAGAGAAACTGTCATATCCTATATATTTGCGCGTCTCATCTGAAGTTTCGGATATCAGATCTGATCCACAGATCCATACTGGATCCGTTATGATAAGCTTCTTCATTCATATCCTGTTCATATAACGTTAAACACTGCTTAATTCCTCCATTCGGTATATCTTCCCTTCTGGTATATCGGTTATGCTTACTTCCAGCTATGTTTACTGATCCATTAACCTGTGATTAACTTCCGGCCTATGTTTGACTTGTAATAAGCATTGCTTATACATTGCAATACTTTGTGCATAGCCTTTCACTTAGTTCTATCATATATAAACTCTTGTATATGTCCTGTAGTACCCCAGTTTGAATATCATCTTAGATTGTTCTCATTCTGCTATCTGGACTCAAGTCTTACCAACTCTTGTATATGTCCTGTAGTATCCCAGTTCGAATATCATCTTAGATTGTTCTCATTCTGCTATCTGGACTCAAGTCTTACCAACTCTTGTCACCCTCCAAGACTTAAGGATTGTATCCAATAGTCTAACACATCTGCCTCTATCTTTGGATAGTTTACACTCTGTTAGTTTATAGTCTTAGACTTGTCTAGACTAGCCTTTATACTTCCATCTGATATCTGGACGTACCTTTGGATAGGAATATGATACTTATCCTTACTTCTGGATATCATCCGATAGTCATCTGGACCTTTGGATATGCTACTATAGCCATCCAGATCTTCGGATATGATACATATAGCTTTCTGAAATACTGGGCTATACTCAGGAAAGGGGCACAGTGTATGAGCTGAGGCCAAAGCCCTTTGGATCTGATATCATTTGAGCACAACCTTAACAGTATATTCAAACTCACACCTTTCCGAGTATACTTACAACACTTCCCATGGCTCCTACTAGAGTTGCACAGAATTCCCTCTGTAATGCTGGACTTGTGTCTATGTGATGAGACCCCACACCCATAGTCAATACCTTCACCAGTTTCTGTTAAGGTCATACTCAAATGATATTGGATCTGAAGGGCTTCGGCCTCAGCTTGTATACTGTGCCCCTTTCCCGAGTATAGCCCAGTATTTCAGAATACTATAGGTATTGTATCCAAAAATCCGGATGGCTATCATAGCATATCCAAAGGTCCAGACTACTATAGTATGATATCTGGTTATAGGGACAAGTATTGTTTACCTATTCAAAGGTAAGGATAAGTATCGTATTCCTATCCAAAGATAGAGGCGGATGTGTTAGACTATTGGATACAATCTGTTACGGACTCGGATAGAGTACGCCAACAAAGGCAATCGTCAACACCAATAAAGGTGGTTCTAGATCAGGACCGACTGAAGCGTAGCTTTGTTGGGCTATGGACTCCCGCAGGATCCGATCAGTCTAGACTCCCGCAGGATCTAGAGCTTATTCGAGGTCAACAAGGCTAGCCTCCTTCCCAAGGAGCTAGAGTTCAAGTTATCAGAGAGAACCGAGTAGATTCAAGTTAGGGAAATACAAGCAGTAACTACGTTCTTAAATAGAGGAGAGAAGTAGGCACGGACCAAGAGTCATGGTACAGGAAGGGAAGGTTCATGGGAAGATGAGTCAGGACGAGTCAGAGATACGGGAAGCATGAGGAGGCAGCAAGGTGATAAGGAAGCATAGCGAAATGGAAGGGAAGCGTAGTGTGAGAAAAGAATAGGGTGACTGTAACACAATCCTTAAGTCTCAGAGAGTGACAAGAGTTTATAAGACTCAAGTCTGGATAGCAGAATGAGAACAATCTAAGATGATATTCAAACTGGGGTACTACAGGACATATACAAGAGTTTATATATGATAGAACTAAGTGAAAGGCTATGCACAAAGTATTGCAATGTATAAGCAATGCTTATTACAAGTCAAACATAGGCCGGAAGTTAATCACAGGTTAATGGATCAGTAAACATAGCCAGAAGTAAGCATAACCGATATACCAGAAGGGAAGATATACCGAATGGAGGAATTAAGCAGTGTTTAACATTATATGAACAGGATATAAATGAAGAAGCTTATGATAATGGATCAGGATTAGATCAGATCAGATCTGGGATCCAGAACTTCAGATGAGAAGTGTGAATGTATGGGATATGACAGCTACTTGCCATAATCCATGTGCTCACTGAGTGGTGCCACTATCTTGAAGGGAACCCTCATCCCATTATTGTCTTTACTAATCATAAGAATTTGCTCTATTTCCACACTGCCCAGAAGCTTATGTGTCGTCAAGCTCACTGGCAACTGATCCTTTCTACATTTGATATTGAACTTCACCATGTTCCCAGTATGAAGCTTGCTGCCCCTGATGCACTGTCCCGTTGACCCAATCACCATCCTATTGACTCAGACAATGCCAATGTCACCCTCCTCCCTGATATCATGTTTGTATGACTTCTAGATGATTCTCTTCATGATGCTCTGTCCAATGATGACCCTTCCTCAGATCCTATTTTCTCCACCACCTCTGATGCATTGAACAGTCTCTGTCTTCCACCCATGAAATCTGCATTGTCCAATTGGAAAATTATTGACTCTATCTTGTACTATAAAGATCACACCTACATCTTCCCTTCTGCTCAGCATGATCTTCTCCGCCGGCTCCACAATCACCCCATGGTGGGCCACCCTGGCCAGTTTAAGATGGAAGAACTCATCAAGCATGACTTCTGGTGGCCAGGTCTTGGTGCCTATGTCCATAAATATGTCAAGGGTTGCACCCTCTGTCAGCAAATGAAATCTGACATGCACCCTGTGACCCCACCCCTCATCCCCATCCCATCCACTGCCACTGTTCCCTTCACCTTCCTCTCTGTTGACCATATCACTGATCTCCCTCCCTCCAGGGGTTTCAACTCTGTCATGGTTGTGGTCAACCATGGCCTTAGTAAGGGGGTAATTATTATTCCTTGCCTGAAGACAATCACATCAGCAGGGGTAGCCAAACTTTTCTTTAAACATGTCTACCGGCGATTTGGACTCTATGACAAGATCATCTCAGATGGAGGCCCCCAATTCATATCAAAATTCTCTCATGCCCTTGCTAAGCTTCTTGACTACACTATTGCACCCTCCACTACTTATCACCCTCAGACTGATGGACAGACTGAATGTCTTAATCAGGAATTGGAAACCTATGTTCTGATCTACTGCCAAACTAACCCTGAAATATGGGTCAAACACCTTTCCCTTGCAGAATTCATCCATAATCACCAAAGCACAACTCCCATAACACCTCCCCATTCTACCTCATGGGGATACAACCCTTGGTCCCTACCTCACACCCTGACATCATCCCCTGTCCCAGCTGCTGAAGAATGTCTGTATCTCTTACAGAAAGCTAGAGAAGAGGCCATTGCTTGTCATAACATCGCCATGCAATGAATGGCAGAACACTCTCATGGAACTAAATACACACCATGGAAAATTGGTGACAAGGTTTGGTTATCAGCAAAGAATCTCATCATCCCCATCCCAAAGAAGAAGCTTGGACCAAAATAATATGGACCATTCCCAATCAAAGCCGTTGTAGGTATCACAACCTGGCTAGGCACTAGCTATAATAATGCAAAACCAGTATAAGTGAGTCTCAGCTCTACCTAGCTGCTATACTCGCAGAAGCAAGAGCGTTCGACCCTAAAGGGGACACAAGGAAAGCAAAGATCCACAAGTGAATGCTGATCAACCCTGATCAAATGCAATGAAACGCGAAGTAAACGCGAAGAAACGCGAAATGCACTGGGGGCACGTGTGGGAAAGTGAAATGCAATGGTCGCGTGAAGCGTGGGAAAGTAGCATGCAAAGTGCACAAGTGTAGAGAAGATGTATAAATGGTGCTGGGATGTGGATTGAGACAAGGAGGATGGATGCTGGACGGATAATAGACAGATATTGTGATTGCCACTAGCTATAGATGGATGCTAGGGACTACAACGACGGATACATGCACTGCATGGAACTAACTGGTGATAGATGGTGACTGCTAGACTCTAAGTTGTCAAAACAGACATGGCAACCCTAAGTCGCACATAAGCGCCTTCCCAGGGCTCGGAAGCGAATCAGGAGCGCTCTAAGTATGTAAGTGAGGTAAAGTAAGGGTCCATAACGAAATAATAATTGTATGATGCCAAACATAGTCAGATATAGTAATAAATGGAATGTGACGCACCAAGGAACTGGCTGGACAATGGATGGATGCTCCTGTGATGATGCGCACTAAATCGTGATGAAACACGAAGATGCGCAATGGAATGCAAAGATGTGTGGTGAAATGTGAAGATGCATGGTGAAACGCGAAGATGTGTGATAGAACGTGATGATGCGCAGTGAAACGTGATGATGCGCAATAGAACATGATGATGCGCAATGAAATGCGAAGATGCGCAGTGAAACGCGAAGATGCGCGGTGAAACGCAAAGATGCGCGGTGAAATGCAAAGATGCGCGAGTGCAGAAATGCATTGCGCGAGTGCGGGAAAGTGTCTTGAGTCTGGCGCGTTATTGCAGGGAAGCTGCGCATAATATGTGGAATCACTCTACACATGATGGTGATGTTGTGCTGTGAAGCCCAGTCG
>Ga0310811_10004822_pt1 | contig 16998 bp, 14 predicted proteins | sample YCmetagenome_FD_207642 | JGI IMG/M metagenome (GOLD analysis project Ga0310811, IMG submission 207642) | Soil microbial communities from experimental microcosm in Duke University, North Carolina, United States - YC | ecosystem: Engineered > Artificial ecosystem > Soil microcosm > Unclassified ...
CAAAGCGTTGACGGCCTGCCTCAGCAGATTTGTATCCGATACCACCGAATTCGATGTTCTGACCGAACTGGTTATAGATCACGTTACCTGCACGGTAGTCAAACAATGCGCTCAACGAAATTCCTTTCCAGCTCAAGTTGGTAGTCAAGCCCAAGCGGTATTTAGGGTTCGTTTGTCCCATGTTGACGATGTTAGGATTTCTTGATGGCAAACCGGTCACAGGGTCAACAATTACTCTTCCTGCTTGCGGTCCGCTTTGTACTCTCGCCCAATCGAATGTGAAAAGGCTAGGGTAATTAGAACCTACTGCAGCATAAGAGTTGGTACCGTTCTGACTGTTGTCAAGTACCTGGATGCGATTCGTTACGTTGCCGTTTGCATCTTGGTAGATAGACACAGGTGCATTGGTGATAATGTCCGTGAAGTTACCTCCAATCGTCCAAGCAAATCCCGAAGCCGACTTAACAGGCGTCACAGACAGGTCAAACTCCAAACCTTTGTTAAGCATTTCGCCCACGTTCACCAAAGCAGACGAGTATCCTGTGGTGTTTGAAACCTGGAAAGGAACGGTCTGGTTGGTTGTATTGGTTTGATAATAGTTGGCCTTCATGTTGATTCTTTCTTCCCAAAGACCCAACTCAATACCTACTTCTCTAGACAATGTGAACTCAGGCATCAGTGAAGGTGATACAACGCCACCTCCCAAATACATCACCGGTACACTGAAAGGAGTACCAGCGTTGATAGGAGTTTTGAGTGCATATGGGTTAACGTTCACGTTACCTGTCTTTCCATAAGAAGCTGTGATTTTACCGAAGTTGATGAATCGGTTTTCTTTGAGCGCCGGGATTGCATCCGTAAAGCGGAAAGCAAGGTCAACTTCAGGATAGCTGAATGACCAGTTATTTGGCGAAAGCAAAGAAACCCAGTCGTTACGCCAGTCACCGTGCAAAGTCAAAAATCTCCAGTTGATCGCAGCGTCAGCATATACTGACTCTCTTCTGTATCTTGAAGTACTAGAAGCTCCTTGCAAAATTCCAGAACGATAAGCTACGTTGTAGATCTGAGGATCTGAGTAAGCAAGTGCAGTAGAATAAACGTTGTTCGAAGTATAGTAGTCATCGAAAATGTTGAAACCTAACACTGCAGTCACTGACAAATCCTGATTAAATGAATGCGAAATGTTGGCCATGAAGTCAGCATTCACGCGTCTATCTGTGTTATAGTAATCGCCAGTAGCTCCTGGAACGATACCGTTGGTCGACTTGGTAGATGCTGCATTGTATTTGTTGGGGTTAGCCAACGTAAGGTCATACACCTTTGGGGCAACCTGATAGCTGTCATGCTGGATATAGTTCGTGAGACCACCACGTGCAGTAAGCAACAACCACTTGGTGGCTTGCACAGACAATTCCAAGTTTCCTAAGAAATCTTGTCTGTTCATGTTGCGTCTGTTCTGGTCGATAACGAAATACGGGTTTTCGTAAAAGTCATCGTACCAGCCGGTAGGGCTAGCCCAGATATTGTTTTTCCAATCCTTGTATTGGGTCAGCGGAACGTTCATACCTACGTTCATCCAGCTCCAGTACAAGTCCTTGTCGGTATTACCGAGCCAGTTGTTATAAACGTTTTGGCTGGTAACGGTGTAAGCTACTTTGTAAGAGGTTTTGAAAATGCCATATTTCGTATCTCCGTTGAAACGGAACACATCTCTACGATATTGATCTTTAGGAACAATACCGTTGTTCTTTACATCCTGTACGGATATATAATAGTGGCTGTTTTCAGTACCTGCAGAAAATGAAAGGTCATTCTGTTGGTTTACACCCGTGTTCCAAAACTTCAAGTGGTCATTGTAGCGATTTTCATACGTAATCATTTGCACTCGTCCATCTTGAAGAGGTCTTCCCAATTGAACCAACTGCCCGTTGAATTCAGGACCGTAGTTCTGGTTTTCATAAGGGATATAATATCCGTAGGGATAGTTAGGGTTCACATTGAAAGAGTCAGATCCAGGGCCTTCACCACCGTTCATACCGAAACGGGTCTGCAACTTAGGAATGTATGAAACCGTGTTTAACTGAGTGGTGTTGCTGAAAGTGACTTCAGGCGCCCCTCCTTTTTTGTTACCACCTGATTTTGTGGTAATAACCAACACACCGTTTGAAGCTTGCGAACCGTAAAGGGCCGCTGCATTCGCTCCTTTCAACACTGTTACGTTGTCTACGTCGTTAGGGTTGATGGAGTTGAGGTAGGTATTATCCACCTGCACACCATCCAATACAACCAAGGCTTGGTTGTTACCCAGGAAAGACCGGTTACCTCTTAACACGATCCTAACATCACCACCGCTAACACTGTTGCTGGTTTGGTTGATCTGCAAACCTGACACCTTGCCGCTCAACGCAGCACCTAGGTTGGTCACTCTAGCTTGGTTGATTACTTCGTTTTTCACTGTGGCTACCGAGTAACCGAGGGTTTTGGACTCCCTCTGGATGTTCAATCCTGTAACAACCACTTCTGAGAGTTGGGTAATGTCAACACCGAGTTGTACATCAACAACTGACCTGTCACCGACAGCTACTTCAGTTGTTTTTAAACCGATAAAAGAAAACGCGATTGTTACATTCCCAGAAGCGGGCACTGAAAGGCTGTATTTCCCATCGGTATCAGATACTGTACCGTTGGTCGTTCCTTTGACCACCACATTCACACCAGGCAGGGCCGTTCCATCTTCAGCGGACGTGACCCTACCCGTCACTACTCGATCTTGCGCCCAGACACTGAGAGCAAACCCGAATGAGAAGCACATTAGTAAAAACTTCTTCATAGATTTAGGTTTAGGTTAAAAATTTTAGACCGGAAAATTAATTGGAATTTATCAAAAACAAAATTCTGTCATTTTTTTTAGGGCTTTTTAAGGCTGCCGTTCATCACATTCCCAACCAAATATTATTCTGTATTTAGTTTTTGACCCCCTAAATCTGGGGGCCTTCTGGGGGCCTTCTGGTTGATGCCGTCACAGGCAAAAGACCAAAATACCCCGACCAACGGGGCAATAAAAAAGCGCGAGGTCTCCCCCGCGCTTCGGTACAATATTATTATTGTCTTTTACCTTATGCTTCAGCAACCACTGATACAAAAGACTTGTCTGCTCTTCCTTTCTTGAATGTGACAACACCGTTGGTAAGGGCAAAAAGGGTATGATCCTTACCGATGCCCACGTTCCTGCCCGGGTGATGCTTGGTTCCACGTTGACGAACAATGATGTTTCCGGCAACCACTTTCTGTCCGCCAAAAACCTTTATTCCTAATCGTTTGCTTTCTGACTCGCGGCCGTTCTTTACTTTACCTTCACCTTTCTTATGTGCCATGGCTTAATTCGTTATGCGTTGTTCCTTTTCCGTTACTCTATATTAACTGTATATGCTCCGATATCCCCTGTTTATCCAATGCTTTCAATTTGCACCTTGGTAAACTGTTGACGGTGGCCGTTTTTCACGGCATATCCCTTACGTCTTTTCTTTTTGAAGACGATCAACTTGTCTCCTTTCACATGTTCCAGGATCTTTCCCGACACCTTTACTCCCTTTACTATAGGTGAGCCAACCTCGACTGAACTACCGTTGTCGACTAAAAGTACTTTGTCGAAGCTTACTTTGGCTCCTGCTTCGCCGTCCATTTTGGGGGCATAGACGTATTGGTCTTTGGCTACTTTAAGCTGCTGACCTGCAATATCCACAATAGCGTACATAGTTCTGTTTTTAAAAATGGAGTGCAAAGATAGAGCAAACACCTTGAAAAACAAGCAAGAATGCCGGAAAACCAGAAAAAGGGCATGAATAGCCAATTTCTGACTTAAATTCGATGATTGATCCTAACAGTTTCACCAAAGTAATTTTTCAGTCCCTCGTGCTTGGCTCAACCCTGACCAACACCACTGCAAAATTTGTTTTCCAGTGAAATTTTTCCGCGAAAAAAACTTAAAAAATTTTTCTTCTCATCGTGCACTTCTGATCCATTTCATAAGTGAATGACAGTGAACTGTTTTTCTGAAAAGCATCTGTGTTGATAACTCGTTACGGCACCGTTTGTCGATTTCCGTCTCTTTGAATTTAGTCGAGGGTTTTGGAATATTGTTCGCTGTATTTTGGAGAAGACTCCTCTCTAAAATTTCGACACATACCCTAACCTAAAAATCTTTGGCCATGACTCAGTTTTGGCAAATAATATTCTAAAAACATCATCCATGAGCGAATCACACTTAGAACCCATCCTGATCGAAAACAAAGACCGCTTTGTCCTTTTCCCCATCCGTCATCACGACGTTTGGAAATACTACAAACAAGCCGAGGCCAGCTTTTGGACTGCGGAAGAAATAGATCTCAGCCACGATTTGAAAGACTGGGTCAACTTGAACGATGGCGAACGGCACTTCATTACTCACGTGTTAGCTTTTTTTGCCGCCAGTGATGGCATTGTCAACGAAAATCTGGCCGAGCATTTCGTTTCAGAAGTTCAATACACCGAAGCCAAATTCTTTTACGGGTTTCAAATTGCTATTGAAAACATTCACTCCGAGACGTATTCTCTATTAATAGACACGTACGTTAAAGACACAAAAGAGAAAGACAAACTCTTTCACGCCATTGAGACGATGCCTTGCGTTAAGAAAAAAGCGGATTGGGCTCTTCGCTGGATTGATCAAGGAAGTTTTCAAGAACGTTTGGTTGCATTTGCTGCCGTGGAAGGGATTTTCTTTTCAGGTTCGTTTTGTTCCATCTTCTGGTTGAAGAAACGCGGGCTCATGCCCGGTCTCACATTTTCCAACGAATTGATCTCGCGCGATGAAGGATTGCACTGTGATTTCGCTTGCCATCTTTACACGAAGCATGTTGTCAATAAACTGACGACAGAGCGAGTGATCGAAATCATCAAAGATGCCGTCGAAATAGAAAAAGAATTTGTCACTGACGCTCTGCCTGTGAATTTAATTGGCATGAACGCCGTTCACATGTGTCAGTACATTGAGTTTGTTGCTGATCGATTGATCAATGAATTAGTTGGACAGAAAGTGTACGCGGCCACCAATCCTTTTGACTTCATGGAGATGATTTCGTTGCGTGGAAAAACGAACTTTTTCGAAAAACGTGTGGCGGAATATCAGAAGGCAGGTGTGATGAAGAGCACTGAAAAAGAAAGTGCACCAAAGTTTTCATTGAACGAAGATTTTTAATACATTCGATTACATTTTTTAAACTTTCACTAAACAACCCCATTTACAATGCTCGTACTCAAGCGTGACGGACACAGGGAGTCCGTTAAGTTCGACAAAATCACCGCCCGCATTGAGAAGCTCTGCTACGGTTTAGATCCCAAGTTTGTCAACCCGGTAGAGGTGGCGATGAAAGTGATCAATGGTCTGTATGATGGTGTGTCCACATCAGAGCTTGATAATCTTGCGGCAGAAATTGCTGCTACCATGACCACACGTCATCCTGATTTTGCAAAACTCGCTGCACGCATTGCGGTGAGCAACTTGCACAAAGTCACCAGCAAGTCGTTTTCAAACACGATGAAACGACTGTATACCTACGTCGATCCAAAGACTGGGCAAAATGCTCCCCTGATTTCTAAAGAAACCTGGAAAGTAATTCATGAAAATGCAGCCGAACTGGATGAGGCAATCCTATATGATCGAGACTTCAGTTATGATTTTTTCGGTTTCAAGACATTAGAGAAATCGTATTTGATGCGCATTGATGGCAAAGTGGTAGAGCGCCCTCAACATTTACTAATGCGCGTTGCAGTGGGAATTCATGGAGAAGACATTCCTGCTGCTATAGAGACTTACAATTTGCTTTCTGAAAAGTGGTTCACACACGCCACTCCTACTTTATTCAATGCGGGAACACCGAAGCCGCAACTTTCTTCTTGCTTTTTGCTCACGATGAAAGATGATAGCATCGACGGCATTTACGACACACTGAAACAAACCGCCAAGATTTCTCAATCTGCAGGTGGTATCGGATTAAGCATACACAACGTCCGTGCGAAGGGCTCGTACATCAAAGGGACAGGCGGCACTTCAAATGGTATCGTTCCAATGCTTCGCAACTTCGACATGACCGCGCGTTATGTTGATCAAGGTGGTGGTAAGCGCAAAGGAAGTTTTGCGATCTATCTCGAACCTTGGCATGCTGATGTTTTTGATTTCCTTGACCTGAAGAAAAACCATGGCAAAGAAGAAATGCGTGCACGCGATCTTTTCTATGCGATGTGGATTCCAGATCTGTTCATGAAGCGCATTGAGAGCAACGAGATGTGGTCGCTCTTCTGCCCTAACGAAGCACCGGGCTTGGCCGATTGCTATGGCGATGAGTTTGAGCGTCTCTATGAAAAATACGAGAAGGAAGGAAAAGCACGCAGACAAGTGAAGGCGCAGGATCTGTGGTTCGAAATCCTAGAAGCACAAATTGAGACAGGCACGCCTTACATGCTCTACAAGGATGCTGCAAATAAAAAATCGAATCAGAAACACCTGGGCACAATCAAGTCGAGCAATTTGTGTACGGAGATCATTGAATACACTTCACCCGATGAAGTTGCCGTTTGTAATCTTGCATCTATTGCTTTGCCCAAATTTGTTACTGAAGAAGGCAAATTCGATCATCAAAAATTATATGAGATTACCAAGGTGGTGACACGCAACCTCAACAAGGTAATCGACATCAATTATTACCCTGTTGAAGAAGCACGCACCAGCAACATGCGCCACCGCCCCATTGGTATTGGCGTGCAAGGTCTGGCTGATGCATTCATTTTGCTTCGCATGCCTTTTGATTCAGAAGAAGCACGTGGACTGAACAAAGACATCCATGAAACCATCTATTTCGCTGCCATGGAATCGTCTATGGAGCTAGCAAAGGAACTCGGAGCCTACGAGACCTTCAAAGGATCGCCTGCGTCAAAAGGAATTTTCCAATTCGATATGTGGGGTGTAACACCCGATAGCGGCCGCTGGGATTGGGAAAATCTGAAACGCGCCGTAAAACAAAACGGCATGCGCAATTCTTTGCTGCTTGCTCCGATGCCAACTGCTTCTACATCGCAGATCCTTGGCAACAATGAGTGTTTCGAACCATACACGTCAAACATTTATACACGCAGAACATTGTCAGGGGAATTCATCATTGCCAACAAGCACCTGATGAAAGATTTGATAAGCGCTGGACTTTGGAGTGAAACGATGCGTCAGAAGTTGATTGCGGCTAATGGTTCTGTGCAAGACATCGCCGAGATTCCTCAAAATATCAAAGACATTTATAAAACTGTCTGGGAGATTTCGCAAAAAGCAATCATTGATATGAGCGCAGATCGTGGAGCATTCATTTGTCAATCACAGAGCTTGAACATCCACCTGACAAATCCAAATTTCGGCAAGCTTACCTCAATGCACTTCTACGCTTGGAAGAAAGGATTGAAGACAGGCATGTATTACCTGCGCTCAACGGCTGCTGCTGATGCCATCAAGTTCACGCTTGACAAAGCAACTATAGCTCAGCCGACTGAAAATGCGGTAGTTATTGGTGAAGTCGTGGCTGCACAGCCTCAGACACAGCAAGCCATTCAATATGAGCAGCGCGCTGTTGCCGATTACGAGCAAAAAATGTCTGACATGGCTTGCTCGCTCGATAATCCGGATGCGTGCGAGGCTTGTGGATCGTAGAAGATAAATTTCGAGATAAAATAAAACCCGGTGATGAGCCGGGTTTTTTGTTTCGAAACTTATAAAAATTTCCTCTGCACCACCGCCATAAACTCCTCAAACTCTTCGCTCTCTCTGTCCCAGTGGGGGTAGTTGTCGTTGATATAATTGGTGACTTGCTTGAGTGAATCGAGGTTGTCGAGTCGTTCGATGGCTTCGGTGAAAATTTCAAAGTCGCCAGAGAAAAGCATCTTCGTGAACATGAATTTCTGATTGATCGTCAGGCTGTCTTTGATGCGGAATTCGCTTTTCTTTTCGATCGCCGGTCCATGCTGGTCTTTGTTGTTCGACGCGACGGTCGTCGGCTTCGGTTGTGGTTGTGGTTTTTGTTCTTGTGTCTTGCTCTCCTTCAATTCGAACAAACCCTCAATTTGCAGGGGGACCACTTGAGAAAACGCCGCCACGTGCCCTTCAAAATCTTCCGGGGTAAAATTGACTTCTTCCAAAATATGATCGAGCATACCAAAGGCCTCATTGCCCATAATGATGTCTGCTTTTCGGAGTTCCAATTTCTCGACGAGTTTCTCCAAAGGCTTTTGGTTGATCTTCAGGTAACGCGTTTCGTTCTTCAGTTCCTCTACGCGAACCAATCCCTTTTTTTGATCCAGGATATTGGCATAAAAATCATAGGGCGCCAAAATCAAAAACAGTGTTTGGGACACCGCGGTTTTCAACAAGGGAACGAAGTCTTTTTTTGAAATGGAAATATTGTTGGACAACACATTTTTGAATTGAGCTACCGCTTCCCGCACCTCGGCCGATTCATAGTCAAAGAACGGGCTGCGCCATTTTTCGCTCTCCACATTCCACATGGTCATCAGTTGTTTGAGGACGAACAAGTTTACTTGCTTTATGCCACAAAAAGAGAGTATCTCTTTGCCGTTGATTTTCTCATTTTCATGAAAAAAAGGGTCGGCAAGCTTGGAAGCAAATAAGTTGCTGTATTGATCGATTGCCTTTGTGCTGACTTTTTCTTCCATAATGCGGAACAACGAATGGGGTAAAGATAAACAATCGAAGTTCAAAGTTCGAACTTCAAGGGCCAAAGGCAGGCTGTTCGGCGAGCGTAACCCTTGAACTTTAAACTTTGAACTCGTTATCTTGCGCCATGTTCATAGAACCCCGATTAGGCGGGTCTGAAAAGGCCGGATGGATTGAGGTCATCTGCGGTTGCATGTTCTCGGGTAAGACCGAAGAACTCATTCGCCGGCTTAATCGTGCGCTCATTGCAAAACAGAAGGTTGAGATTTTCAAGCCGTCGGTAGATAAGCGTTATCACGATGAGAACATAGTGTCGCACAGTGAGCGAGAGATTAGGTCCACACCGGTGAATTTTGCCAGCGACATTCTCTTGCTCGCCGGCGACTGCGAAGTGGTGGGTATCGATGAAGCGCAGTTTTTTGACGAGGCCATCGTTGATGTCTGCAACACTCTTGCAAATCAAGGAAAACGCGTGATCGTGGCGGGTCTCGACATGGACTTTGAAGGGAGACCTTTCGGGCCCATGCCCCACCTTCTTGCTGTGGCCGAGTTTGTCACAAAAGTTCATGCGATCTGTGCACAAACGGGCGGGCTTGCTTCGTTCTCGTTCCGGCTCAGCAAAAACAAATCTCAAGTGATGCTTGGCGAAAAGGATATGTACGAAGCCCGAAGTCGTGGAGCATTTGTCGAAGGAATGAAAGAGTCTTCGGAAAAGGAAAATCAAAACTGAAAAACAGTTGCTTCGATAAAGTCTCCGTAAAAAGATTTCGAATCTGTTTTTATTCCTCCGATTCCAACAACTGCCGCGCTCCAGTCAGGTAATTTTCCTGCCTCTATTTTTGTGGTTGCTTTGAAAAAGAGATACATGATTTTGAGCATTGTCCGATGCCACCAAGTTCTATCAACGAAATCGGTAATCAGCCATTCTCCGTTCGGCGCCAACGAACTCTTCATTTTTTGAAGAACGGGCTTCAACGATTGATCTTCAAACAAATCCAAATAAAAATTGGCGATTATTACATCAAATGCCCGATTAGGGATTTCATTTTCAGTACCATTAATAAATTGAATCCGCGTATCATTTTGTATGCGGTCCTGGGCGAGTGAGATCATGTTCTGCGATGCTTCAATGTAACAGACCTCAACCGTCGGCCTGGCTTCAAGTAATTTTTCCAGGATCCATCCCGAGCCGCCACCCAAGATCAAAACTCGCGAACGATCAGGAATTCTATGCAGAAAGAATTGCTGTGATTGAACGATGCTCTTTCCAAAAACGAGGCGAGCAAGCTTGTCATAAACAAAGGCAAGGTTATCGAAGTCGTTTGACTTCATATTGCGAGGTAAATCAATGGCAATAAAAAAACTGCGTCGCCCAACAATCTATAGCGGTCGTTGATTTCAAAAAAGCTCCGTTGAGCAAAAATCAGAAGCAGCAAAACGTTCATCAGTATCAAGACGAGAGTGGCCTTTTCATTCGCCACAAACAGCAAATAAACTGATAACAACGACTGCATAACAAACAGCGACACCAGCATACTTTTGGTTACCTGTTCGCCCATAACAGTGGCAAAGGATGAATGTCTATCCTGTTCATCTTGTTTTTTGTCGAACCAGGAGAATAAAAGAAGGTTGATCAATGCGGTCAACACGAACTGGGCAACGAGCATCATTTGAAGGTTTGTTGCCGTGTGTGCCTTCATTGACCAAGGTATCAAGAGTACTCCTCCGGTATACAAGATGGCCCCGGCGACTTCCTTCAAAAATTTCAGGGACTTTTGAATGGTGAGGTACACAAAGATGGCTGCCGCTAGCCTCAACCCTTCGACAAAGACCATTTTCCGAATAAAAAAAAGTAGGCCGGCATCCATCCCCATCGCAGCAATGAGCGCTATTGTCAAAAGTCTAAAATACCGTTGATGAAATCGATGTCGTTCGCTTGAAGCTGTTTGTGTTACGTTGCGAGCATCAAGCAGGTGGTCGGCAGTGTAGATAATCCAGACGGTAAGGCCTAAGCACGTCAGTCCTTGCGGCAATAGTTGTACTGCAAAGATTTTCGCGAAAAACATGGCACCCACCACGGCACCCACAGCCACGTCAACGCTGAGGATGTTTATCAGGCGGTAGAGGTGAATTAGTTTTTTCATTAAATAAAAATCCCGACTGCTGCTTCGCGGTCGGGATTCAATTTATTCAAAATGTTTTGCTTATGCTGATTTCAATGCCTCGGCACCCGCCACGATCTCCAGAATTTCTTTTGTGATGGCCGCTTGACGAGTACGGTTATAGGTCAAACGTAAATCCTTTAAAAGTTCTCCAGCGTTTTCAGTCGCTTTGTCCATGGCGGTCATACGTGCACCATTTTCAGCCGCGTTACTGTCAAGTACAGATTTGAACAATTGAACTTTCAAAGACTTTGGGATCAGCCCCGTAATGATTTCCTCTTGATTAGGTTGATAGATATAATCGATTTCCTCCGTCTTCGTCTTTCCTTTTGCTGGGGGAAGAACGGGCAAGAATTGTTCGGTGCGCAAAATCTGTGTGGCTACGTTTTTGAATTCGTTATATACGATTTCAATTTTATCATAGTCACCTTTACGGAAAGAATCCATCATGAACTGGGCTGCCTCTGCTACCTTGTCGAACGATAAATCCTGAAAGATCTGCGAATAGTGATTTACGACCGGGAAATTTCTCTTGACGAAGAACTCTGCCGCTTTCTTACCAATGGGAAGAATCGTAACGTTTTTCTGTCGGTGCTGTGAAGCATACTTTTCGTCAATCAATCGAACGACGGCCTTGAAGATTGAGCTGTTAAAACCTCCGCACAACCCGCGGTCGGAGCTGATCGCAATAATCAGTATTTTTTTCTCTTCACGCGCTGTACTATACCAAGTTGGTCCATCGCTGCCGGCGGCCGACAAATTTTGGAGAAGGCCGTTCAGTTTCTGAGCAAACGGACGCATCTGCATGATCCTCTCCTGCGACTTGCGCAACTTCGCAGCCGCCACCATTTTCATGGCTTTGGTGATCTGCTGGGTTGACACCACCGAGGTAATTCTGCTCTTTACTTCTTTTAAACTTGGCATATTTTATTTTTCAATTTTCAACATGCTAATTTGATATCGGCATATTGATCATTGCTATTTAATATTTCGAAGCTAATTCAGTGGCAACTTTTTTTACTACATCAGCATCAGCATCTTCAAATTTGCCCACGCGGAAGTTGGCCAATACTTGCTTATTCTGAGCCTTCAGCAAACCGAGAAATTCCTTTTCGAATTCTTTCATCTTATTTACAGGCACTCGGTCAGTATATCCACGAGTAGAGGCAAGAATCATTGCCACTTGTTCTTCCACAGGAACTGGAGCGTACTGAGGCTGCTTCAATACTTCTGTATTTCTACGGCCACGCTCAATGGTCAATTTGGTTGCTGCGTCAAGGTCAGATCCGAATTTTGCAAATGCCTCCAATTCGCGGAATTGCGCTTGATCCAATTTCAATGTGCCTGCCACTTTCTTCATCGACTTGATCTGTGCTGACCCACCCACTCGAGATACCGAAATACCTACGTTGATGGCAGGGCGGATACCAGAGTTGAACAAGTTGGTTTCAAGGAATATCTGGCCGTCAGTAATCGAAATCACATTCGTAGGAATGTAAGCTGACACATCATTTGCCTGCGTTTCAATGATGGGAAGAGCCGTGAGCGAACCACCACCTTTTACCAAATGCTTGATGCTTGAAGGAAGGTCGTTCATTTTTTTCGCGATCTCGTCGTTGTTGATCACCTTGGCGGCACGCTCCAACAAACGTGAGTGCAAATAAAATACGTCACCGGGATATGCTTCGCGACCGGGCGGTCGTCTCAACAAAAGAGACACTTCACGATAGGCCACCGCTTGCTTAGACAAGTCATCATAAATCACTAATGCCGGTCTTCCCGTGTCACGGAAGAATTCTCCGATCGATGCACCGGTGAACGGAGCAAAGAACTGCATGGGTGCTGGGTCTGCTGCTGACGCCGAAACAATTACAGTGTATGGCATTGCGCCGGCTTTTTCAAGCGTAGATGCAACACCCGCAACGGTGGACGCTTTTTGACCGATGGCCACATAGATACAGAAGACAGGTTTACCCGCTTCGTAAAATTCTTTTTGGTTGATAATCGTGTCAATAGCAACCGCGGTCTTTCCGGTTTGGCGGTCGCCGATGATCAATTCGCGCTGACCTCTACCGATGGGAATCATGGCATCGATCGCCTTGATGCCTGTTTGGAGAGGTTCGTTTACGGGCTGACGGAAAATCACCCCCGGCGCTTTGCGCTCGAGGGGCATTTCATAAAGCTCGCCCGATATTGGTCCTTTTCCGTCAATCGGCTCGGCAAGGGTGTTTACAACGCGGCCCAACAAGCCATCGCCCACTTTAACAGAACCGATTTGACGTGTACGTTTTACCGTATCACCTTCCTTGATTTCTTTGGATTCTCCCAGGAGTACGGCTCCCACGTTGTCTTCTTCCAAGTTCAACACAAGTGCTTTCACGCCATTTTCAAACTGGATCAATTCACCTGCTTGTGCTTGCGTGAGCCCGTAAATACGCGCCACACCGTCACCCACCGTAAGCACCGTCCCCACTTCTTCGAGTTCGGCATCCGTTCTTGACTTCGAGAGTTGCTCGCGAAGGATTGCTGATATTTCTTCCGGTCTGATTTCTGCCATAATATCGTTGTCGTTAGTTTAGTCTTTATTAAAATTCTTTTACAAATGGGTTCTCGGCGAACTTCACTTTCAATGCTTTCAATTTGTTCTTTATTGAAGCATCAATTTGGCGATCGCCCACATTGAGGATGAATCCGCCAATCAAATCCTTGTCAATTTTCTCCACTAGTTCTACTTGCTTCTTAGCGCTCAACTTTTTCACCATTGCCTCGATTTCTCCTTTCAATTTAGCATCGACAGCAATTGTTGTCGTTACCGTTGCTCTTTCGATTCCCTTGTACTCGTTGTATGCATTATGAAATTCGTGAGCGATGGCGGGCAGCAATGGCTCTCGATTTTTTTCAGTCAGCATTTCAAGGATCGCCAGGGTGAGTTTATGCACTTTGCCTTTGAATATCGCCTCAAGGATTTCTTTCTTTTTATCGTGTTTGATAATGGGGCTTTTCAACATGTTGGCAAACGCGCGATTCTCAAGACAGACTTTGTCAAACAATTGCATATCATTATGCACAGCGTCTACCGCCTTCTGCTCCTCTGCCAACGAAAGCAATGATTTTACGTACCTCGAAGCTACTCGTGAATCCGCCATCGTTAATTGAGCTTGAGGTCTTTGATTAAAGTTTCTGTCAGTTCCTTCTGTGACTTATCGTCAGAAAGATTTTTCTTGATTAGCTTTTCAGCAATCTCCAAAGAGAACATGGCCACTTGAGCTTTTATATCGTTAAGTGCCGCCTGTTTCTCGGTATTGATGATCGCTTTGGCATCAGCAATAATTTTATCTGCTGTTTTCTTGGCGATGGTTTGGGCTTCCTCTTGGATTTGGTTGCTTGCGGTGCGGGCATCGCGCAAAATCCGGTCGCGTTCTTCACGAGCTTCCTTCAACAATTTTTCGTTGTCGGATTTCAGCGAAGCCATTTCATTTTTCGCTTTCTCTGCCGAATCCAACGCCTGTTGAATCGACTCCTCACGTTCTTTCAAACCACCTAGAATTGGCTTCCAAGCAAACTTGGCGAGGATAAAGAATAGGCCGAGGAAGACAAAGAATTGCCATATAATGAGTCCTGTGCCGGGGGTTAGTAAATCCATAGGGTGTTATTTAGTCAACCGTAATTCTGTTGTTTCAAATTTGCCACTGCCATTGGGCTTGGTGGCGTGGAGTAAAAAAGAACTCGCCAGACCCATCGTCAAAGCAAGTTCTTTTAATGATTAGCCTAATGAAATCAAGAGGCAAATTACCAGTGCGAACAAAGCCGCAACCTCAACAAGAGCCGCAATTACAAGCATTGCACCTTGGATCTTGCCCGAAGCTTCTGGCTGACGCGCCATCGCTTCCATAGCAGAACCACCAATGCGGCCTACACCGATACCCGCGCCAATGGCAGCGAGACCAGCGCCAATGCCAGCGCCCATGATAGCGTAGCTCATGTCGAGAAGTAATGAAAACAACATAGAATTAATTGGTTAAGTGAAACAAAAAAATTTAATGGTGATCGTCTTCTGCAGTGGCCATACCTATGTAAAGCGACGTGAATAACGCAAACACATACGCTTGAATACCTGCCACCAACAATTCGATCAAGTTAATAATCATCACCACCAAGGAAGCTCCAATGCCCACATAGTAGCTATGGAAAATAAACCCAAGGCAGATCAAACTCAAAATCACAATGTGCCCCGCGGTGATCGCCACAAACAAACGAATGGTCAACGCAAACGGCTTTGTGAATATACCTATGATCTCAACGGGTAAAATGATGATACGTAGTGGAAGGGGAACTCCAGGAGTCCAGAAAATGTGTTTCCAATACGAAGCATTCCCACTGAAGTTAGTAATCACGAATGTCAATATCGCCAACGTGAGCGTCACCGCAATATTTCCAGTAAGGTTCCCTGAACCCGGAAGCAGGCCGAGTAAATTTCCAAAAAGGATAAAGAAGAACAGGGTTAAAATGTAAGGCAAATATTTTTCGTAATGCTTGCCAATATTTGGCTTAGCAATGTCATCACGCACGAAAATCACCACGGGCTCGATGAACGCCTGTAATCCCTTAGGCGCCTGGCCGGAATTGGATTTGTATGATTTTGCTACGGAGAAGAAAACAAGTAACAGAATAGCAGCGTTGATGAGTAGCATCGTCACGTTTTTGGTGATCGACAAATCCAAGACTTTTTTCCCCGACGAGGTCAAAAGAATATTCTGTCCATCGAGTTTATAGCCATTGTATTCTACCCTGTGATGACCTTCATAGAAATGTGAGGACGAAAATACATCCAGTCCCTTCTCCGACGAGTATACGATGATCGGAAGCGACAATACCAGATGATCGGTGAAGTGCCACTGGTGGTCATCTTTCACGTGGTTGATGATTGTCTCATTTGGGTTAAACTTCCCCTCCGCTTTATGCCCGTCCACAGACGTGGCGTCTATGCTGTTTTGAACACTAGTACTGTCGTTATGATTTTCTCCGTGTTGGGCCCAGGTCGAAAAGCCAACGGCAGCAACAAAAAACATGGTTAAAATGGCTGTAATTGCTGTTAAAGAGGGCTTTCTCATCACTGTTGGGGGAGGTCGTTTTTTATGCGACTGCAAAAGTAGAAATTATTGGTAGCCAAAAAAATCTTTGGGGAAATTTTTGGCCTTACTTTCCTCACTTGAATCAAGAGAAAAAAGCCGGTCACGTGGGCAGGCCTTTCAAGTCCTTTTTCAGGTGGGTTTAGTTGGCGTATTCGCTCAAAAACTTGACCCGCATCAGCCGAACATCTTCCTCGCTGTATCCTTTGAGTTCCGCCATGGCCTCTTCCATGCTATCGGTTTCGCTGTTGAGGAAATAATCATAGATCTCCTCTTGCTTGCCTTCATCGAGCACATCGTCGATGTAGTAGTCTACGTTCAGCTTGGTGCCGCTGTAGCAGATGTTTTCCATTTCGGTGAGAAGTTCATCGAAACTGAGCGCCTTGCTCTCCGCGATCTCTTCCAGATCCACTTTACGGTCGATCTGTTGAATGATAAAGATCTTGATTTTCGATTTGTTGACCGACGACTTTACCACCACATCGGCGGCCGTCTCAATGTCATTGTCGTCGACGTATTTTTCTATGAGTTCCAGAAATTCCTTTCCAAACTTATTGACCTTGCCCATCCCAACGCCATTCACGCCCGCCATTTCCTCTTTGGTGGTCGGGTAAGTGGTGGCCATCTCTTCAAGCGATGGATCCTGGAAAATCACATATGGCGGAAGGTCTTTCTCCTTCGCGATTTTCTTGCGAAGCACTTTGAGCATCTCAAACAACTTCTCGTCGTACGACTTGGAGTTGACGGGGGTGCGTTCACTTGATTCTTCTTCCTCGATATCGGTGGTGAAGTCGTGATCTTTCGCGAGTTCTATCTCATGCGGTTTCTTGAGAAAAGCCAACCCTTTCTGCGTAATTTTTAAGACACCGATATTGTCAATGTCTTTTTCAAGGTATTGATAAATCAATGCCTGGCGGATGACGGATTTCCAGAAGTCGGCGTCTTCAGTGTCGCCCTT
>Ga0310811_10004823_pt1 | contig 16997 bp, 15 predicted proteins | sample YCmetagenome_FD_207642 | JGI IMG/M metagenome (GOLD analysis project Ga0310811, IMG submission 207642) | Soil microbial communities from experimental microcosm in Duke University, North Carolina, United States - YC | ecosystem: Engineered > Artificial ecosystem > Soil microcosm > Unclassified ...
GCCAGCGCGGCCCTTCACCGAAGCAGAGGCCTGAGAGGAACGGCTCGAGCTTCATCATTGATCCCATTCGATCTTGAAGGCGTTGCCTTGCGGCTTGATGTAGCCCGCGTTGGCGCCGGGGAAGTGTGCGGGGCAGAGCAGCGCATTGGTCTCGGCGCAGTCCTCGAGGAGCTGGCGCCGGCTTTTGGCCGAGAGATCCGGGTTCCAGCAGAACTGGCTCGACCAGTCGGGATGATAGACCTGGATCGGGTGATGCATGATGTCGCCGGCGAAGCAGGCCCGACGGTCGCCGTCCCGGAGATTGATCGCGACCGAACCCGGTGTATGGCCGGGATAATCCCTGAGGGTCAGCATCGGGTCGGGTTGATGATCGGTCTCGATCATCTCCGCCATGCCAGCCTCGACCACCGGCAGCACCGAATCGTCGAACGAGCCGTCGTTGACGCCTTCGCCCTTGGTCTTCCGTTCCGTTTCCCAGTGCGCGTATTCGCGCTTGGCGAAGAGGTATTTGGCGTTGGGGAAGGTCGGCACCCAACGGCCGCCCTTGAGCTGGGTGTTCCAGCCGACATGGTCGACATGGAGATGGGTGCACATCACGAAATCGACCGACTCGGCCGGGCAGCCGCAGGCCTTCAGCCGCTCGAGGAAGGGTGTGTCGAGGCCGCTCCAGCGCGGGTTTCGTCGCTGCTTGTGATTGCCGAGGCAGGTATCGATCAGGATCGTGTGACGCGGCGTCTTCACGATCCAGGTGTGGATGCTGCCGACCAGCCGGTCGGTGCCGGCCTCGACATGCACGGGAACCATCCAGGATTTGTGCGCATCAAAGGCTTCCTGGTCGAACTTCGGAAACATATGCGACGGACTGAAGCCCGGGCCGCAAAGCTCTTCGACCTTCTCGATGGTGGCATTGCCCAGCTTGCGCACGGTCATGATGGTCCGTTCCTTTTCAGAAGGTGACGACGCTGCGGATCGATTCGCCGCGATGCATCAGGTCGAAGGCATCGTTGATCTGCTCCACCGGCATGGTGTGGGTGATGAGCGAATCAATGTCGATCTTGCCGCTCATGTACCAGTCGACGATCTTCGGCACGTCGCGCCGGCCCTTGGCGCCGCCGAATGCGGTGCCGAGCCACTGCCGGCCGGTCACGAGCTGGAACGGCCTCGTGCTGATCTCCTGGCCGGCGCCCGCCACGCCGATGATCACCGACTTGCCCCAGCCGCGATGGCAGCATTCGAGCGCCTGGCGCATCAGCTTGGTGTTGCCCACGCACTCGAAGCTGTAGTCGGCGCCGCCATCGGTCATCTCGACCAGGTGGGCCACGAGGTCCTTGCCCTCGAGTGTCTCGGGATTGACGAAGTGGGTGAGACCGAACTTGCGGGCCAAAGCCTCGCGCGTCGGATTGAGGTCGACGCCCACGATCATGCTGGCGCCCGCCATCCGCGCGCCCTGCACGACATTGAGGCCAATGCCGCCCAAGCCGAACACGACGACGTTCGCTCCTGGCTCGACCTTGGCGGTGTTGACCACCGCACCGATGCCCGTCGTCACGCCGCAGCCGATATAGCAGACCTTGTCGAACGGCGCGTCGGACCGGATCTTCGCCAGCGCGATCTCCGGCAGGACCGTGTAGTTCGAGAAAGTCGAGCAGCCCATGTAGTGATGGATCTTCTTGCCCTTGAGCGAGAAGCGCGAGGTGCCGTCCGGCATCACGCCCTGGCCCTGTGTGCCGCGGATCGCCGTGCAGAGATTAGTCTTGCCCGACAGGCAGGATTTGCACTGCCGGCATTCGGGTGTGTAGAGCGGGATCACGTGGTCGCCCTTCTTGAGCGACACGACGCCCGGTCCGAGATCGACCACGACGCCCGCACCCTCGTGACCGAAGATCACCGGAAACAATCCCTCGGGATCGCCGCCGGAGCGCGTGAACTCGTCGGTATGGCAGACGCCCGACGCCTTGATCTCGACCAGCACCTCGCCGAACTTGGGTCCCTCGAGGTCGACCGTCTCGATCTCGAGGGTCTTGCCGGCTTCGTAGCAGACCGCCGCCTTTGTCTTCACACCCTGCTCCTTGTGCTGAGGGGCGGAGCCTAAAGCAGGGAAGCGGCCGCAGTCTATGCCGCTGCCATTTTTGCGTGGCTGCCCTGCATTTGAGACCTCGCGTCGCGATATTGCTCGACCAGGCGGCGGCAGAGCTCAGCGGCGGTTGGGATATCGTCGATGTTCCCGACGCCATGACCCGCCGTGTAGATGTCCTTCCAGCGCTTCTTGTTCTCCTGCGCGGCGACGATCTTGCCAGGCAGCGTCGTGCGCAGAACGTCGAGATCGATGCCGGCAGCGATCAGGCTGGGGGTCAGCCAGTTGGCCGGCGCGCCATCGATCGAGGCGGTCAGGAAGACATCGGTGGCGCGGGTGTCGAGGATCATTTTCTTGTGGGCATCGGCCGCCATCGCTTCCCGGGTGGCGATGAAGCGTGTGCCGATATAGGCGAGGTCGGCACCCATCGCCTCGGCCGCCAGCACGTCGCGTCCGGTGGACATGCCGCCGGCCAGCACGATCGCGAAGTGATCGCCGAGCTGGCGCACCTCGTTCATGAGCGCGAAGGGGTTGATCGTGCCGGTATGGCCGCCGGCGCCGCCGGCTACCGCGATCACGCCGTCGACGTCCGCTTCCAGCGCTTTCTCGGCATGGCGGCGGTTCGCAATGTCGTGCAGCGCGACCGCGCCCCAGCCGTGGATGCGCTTGATCGCATCGCCGGGCGCTCCTTTCGAGGTGAGCACGATGGGGACCTTGTACTTCTCGACCAGCTCGAGATCGCCCGGGTAGCGCGGATTGGAGCCGTGGACGACAAGGTTGACGGCCCACGGCGCAGGTTTCTTTCCGGCATCCTCCAGCTGCTGGATGCCCTCCCGCATCTCGTCGAGCCAGCCCTTGAACTCTTCGCGGCTGCGCGTGCCGTGGGCAGGAAAGCTCCCCATGATGCCCTCGCCGCAGCAAGCGAGCGCCAGGGCAGGGTTGGAGACGAGGAACATCGGGGCAGCGATCGCGGGCATGGCCATGCGATCGATCAGATCAAGCACTTCGGCACGCGCCATCAAATGTCTCCTACGTCAGGCGTTGTCGAGGTCACGCCGGCCTTCGCAAGGTCTTGGAGTTTCGCCTCGTCATAGCCCAGCATCTCGCGCAGGACCTCGCTCGTGTGTTGACCGAGATCGGGTGCAGGGCGTTCGATCGTGATGCCCTGGCCATCGAGACGATAGGGCAGGCCCTTGACCAGCCGTCCCTGCGCGTCGCGCAGCAGGGTGACGCCCGCCAACGCCGTGTCGCGCAGAAGATCGTTGCCGTCGTTGCAGGGTGCAGCGGCAATACCGCGCTTTACCAGCTCGGCAACGGCTTGTTGGCTGGTCTGGCTGGCGCAAAGCGCCTTCAGGTCCGGCTGCACGACTTCAGCCGTGACGGCGATCCAGCGCCCATCCTTGCAGCGATAGGTATCCTGTTGCGCGATGCCTTCGTTGGCGTTGCCGCGTCTGATGTGGGCGCGCTTGGGATCGCATGCCGCTGCCAAAATCTCCTCACCCAAAGTGAAGGAGGCGACCTCGCGTTGGGAGAAATCGAGGAAGCAACCCCTGCCGCTTCTCTTTGCTTCCATCACGGCGGTGATCACCATGCCTGACGCGAACAACGACACGATCTGGTCGGGATAGTTCACGTCCATGCCTGAGATGCGCGGCTCCTCGCCCTCGTAGCCCGTAAGCGCGGCGATACCCGAGGTCGCATCGAGTGTGCTGCCGAACGAGACGTTCATGCGCTCGGGGCCGGTGTCGCCCTGGCTCGAGATGGCGGCAAAGACGATCTTGGGATTGATCGCGCTCAAATCCTTGTAGCCGAGGCCTGCGCGGTCGAGCACGCCGCGCCGGAAATTCTCGATCACGATATCGCACTGCGCCGCAAGCGCGCGGATCACCTGCTGGCCTTGCGGATTCTTGAGATTGAGCGCCAATCCGCGTTTGTTGCGATTGGTGAAGCGGAACTGCGGCGAACGGTTCCACCAGCCATCGGCATTGTCGGGCTTGCCGACGACGCGGAACGGATCGAGATAGGCGCCCGACTCGATCTTGAGCACATCGGCGCCGAGGTCGGCCAACATCGCGGAGGTGTTGGCACCGGCCGTCAGCAAGCCGAAGTCCAGGACGCGCACGCCGGCCAGCGGACGGTCGCTCATGTCGGCAGCTCCGGCGCCGGCCTCGGCGCGAACGAGTGGCCATTCCACTGCACCGGAAGCTGCGGCAGCCGCAGGGCGCCGAGGCGCGGATGCGCGACCTCGGCCAGAAAACCGCGGGCCACATACTGCTCGGTTTCGATGAGTTCGGCCGGCGAAAAGATCGGCCCAAACGGCACGCCCCTGGCTTGCGCCAGAGTCTGGATTTCCCGCCGAGTCTTTGACGCGAACCAGGGTGCGATGATTTCATACAACTCCGCGACGCTGCGGCGGCGGCTGGCGCGATTGGTGAATTTCGCATCGTCGAGGTGTGGATCGCCGATCAGGTTGCGCATCGCGGGCCACTGTGTCGCTGTGTAGACCACGGCGACATGGCCATCGCGGCACGGCACGATCTGGAACTCCGACTGTTTGCCCTCGCGCCCCGGCGAAATGCCCGAAGCATCGGCGCCTGATGCGGCTTTCCAGTTGACCCACTGCATCACTTCGGCGAGCGACACGCGCACGGCGGGCGCCTTGCGGCCAGCATCGCGCGCGGCGAGGGCGGTCGCGAGGCCGGTGAAGGCGGTGAGGCCTGCCGCGTAACAAGCCTGATGGCCACCGAGTTTCAATGGCTTGCGCTCGGGCTCGCCCACCATGTGCAGGAGACCGCCCAACGCCTGGATCGTGAAGTCGCTGACCGGCCGCGCCTTGGCATCCATCTCGAGCGGGAAAGCCGCGATCTCGATGGGCGTTGCGCGGCTTGTTCGTGCCAGGTCGGCGATGGACGCTGGTTCCTCGAACAACACGACATCGGCTTTGTCGAGCAGCTTGCCCAGGGCCGCACGACCGGCGTTGTCAGCGAGATCGAGCATCAGCGAGCGTTTCGACGTGTTGAGGAATTGAAACAACGCACTTTCGCCGTGCGGCAGGGAGGGCGGCGCGTGACGAATTGGGTCACCGTCGGGCGGTTCGATCTTGAGCACGTCGGCGCCGAGATCGGCTGCGATCTTGCCGGCCAGCGACGTCGCAATGCGCAGGCATTGCGGCACATCGCGGTCATTCACTTCGACCACGGTGAAACGCGCAAGCGGCAAGGTATCGGTAACGCTCATGGCAGGCTTCTCGCCTATCGTGCGTGACGACGTCGGTCAACGGCACTGCGACATGCTACGGTCGCGCCGTGGAGGTAATGACATGGCGCAGACCGGCAATCACAAGGGCCTGACGTTCGGCATCTTTCTGGCGCCGTTCCATCGCGTGGGCGAGAACCCGACCCTCTCGATGGCGCGCGACATGGAGCTGATCGAGTGGCTGGACGAGCTCGGCTACGACGAGGCATGGATCGGCGAGCATCATTCGGCCGGCTGGGAGACGATCGCCGCACCCGAAGTCTTCATCGGCGCCGCTATCGAGCGCACGCGGTTCATCCGCCTCGGCTCGGGCGTCACGAGCCTGCCCTATCATCATCCGCTGATGGTCGCGAACCGGTTCGTGCAGCTCGACCACATGTCGCGCGGCCGCACCATGCTGGGCTGCGGTCCCGGCGCCTTGCCGTCGGATGCCTACATGATGGGCATAGAGCCCTCGACCCAGCGCGCGCGCATGGAAGAAGCGCTTGAAGCGATCATGCGGCTGCTGGAATGCAAGGAACCGGTCACCATGAAGACCGACTGGTTCGAACTGCGCGAGGCGAGGCTGCATCTCGCGCCCTACAGCACCCCGCATTTCCCGATCGCCTGCGCCAGCACGATCACGCCCTCGGGCATGATCGCCGCCGGCAAGCATGGTGTCGGCGTGCTCTCGATCGGCGCCGGCCTGCCCGGCGGCCCGGAAGCGATGGCCAAGCAATGGGCGATCTACGAGGAGACCGCGGCCAAGCATGGCAAGACGGCGGACCGCTCGAAGTGGCGCATCGTGGTCAATGCGCATATCGCGGAGGACGACGAGCAGGCATTGCGCGAGGTCCATGCCGGCGAACGGCTTGAGACGGTGACCTATTTCGAGGACACGCTGGGCCGGCCGCCGGGGCGCGCCGATGATCCGCTGCGCGAGGGTGTGGCGCAGGGCACGACGCTGGTCGGCACGCCCGATACGGTCGCCAAAGGCATCGAACGGCTGCTCGGCTATTCGAACGGCGGTTTTGGCGGCGTGCTGTTCCGGGCCCATGAATGGGCGAGCCGCGAGGCGACGCTCCGCTCCTACGAACTGTTCGCGCGCTACGTGATGCCGCGCTTCCAGGGCTCGCTCGACACGATCATCGCTTCGAACGAATGGGCGCGCGCCAATCGCAAGGCCGTGTTCGGTCCGACCGTCGCGGCGGTGAAGAAGGCCTTCACCGACGTCGGCCGCGAGGTGCCCGATGAGTTCCGCGCGCGGACCGTCGGCGCTCGGGATGTGACGGACTAGTCAATCGGACCGCGCGCATCTTGCACGCTCAAGATCATGAGCGGGCTGGACCCTTCGGCGTTGCTCAGGGCAAGCGCCCGCGGTCCGTTAAACGTCAAAACTCCTTCACCTGGCCCGGCTGCCAGTCGTCCAGCACCTTGATCGAAGTCTGGCCGAGCGCTGCCTTGAATTCGGCCGGTGTGCCCTTGAGGAACGGGTTGGTGCCGTAGTGCATGGGCAGCACCATCTTGGGCTTGATCCATTCCCTGGTGGCGAAGGCTGCATCGGCAGGATTCATCACGAAGTGACCGCCAATCGGGATCAGGAGCAGGTTGGGCTTGTACTTTTCGCCGTAGAACTTCATATCGCCGAACAGCGCCGTATCGCCCATGTGGTAGATCGTGAAGCCGTTGTCGAACTGGAGGATGAAGCCGACCGGTTCGCCGGCGGGATAGCTCGTATCCTTGCCGGTCGCCGGATCCTTGAGGATCATTTCCGACGAGTGCTCGGCATGCACGGCGGTGACCTTCAGGCCGGGAACCGGCTCGATGGTGCCACCCTTGCCGAAGCGGGGCGCCAGCTTGGGCGGCAGGAATCCGAGCGTGGCCAGGAACTGGTCCATCCCGGCCGGACCCCAGACCGGCGCTTCGTTCTTCGTGGCAAGCGCGATCGAATCGCCAAGATGGTCGCCGTGCGCATGCGTGACCAGGATCGCGTCGACCTTGCCGAGCTTGTCGAGGTCTTTCCATTCCGACGGCGTCTTGGGATTTCCTGTGAGCCAAGGATCGATCATTACGACCTTGCCGCCCGGCGTGGTGAGCTTGAACGCTGACTGTGCGAACCACTGCAGCTGAATTTTTCCCTGAGCGTTCGCGGTCCCGGCAAAAGCCAGGCAAGCGGCGGCAACAACGGCGATAAATCGAAAGCGCATTCCATTCTCCCTGAGTTGATCGAAAAACTAGCAGGTTCCTCAGAGTGGAAACGCTCGCTTTTCCGTGAGCGGTGAATCGCTCACGATGCAATGCAACATGCAGCAAGGAGTTGGTGCCCCATGAGCATCAAGGGCAAAGCCTATATCGCCGGCATCTACGAACACCCGACGCGGCTGGCGAAGGATCTGTCGCTGGCCCAGATTCATGCCGAAGTGGCCAAGGGGGCGCTAGAGGACGCGGGCCTCAGCAAGGACGACGTCGACGGCTATTTCTGCGCCGGCGACGCGCCGGGTCTGGGGCCGATGTCGATGGTCGAATACATGGGGCTGCGCCCGACCCATGTCGATTCGACCGATACCGGCGGCTCGTCCTACGTCCTCCATGTTGGTCATGCAGCCGAGGCGATCGCGGCGGGCAAGTGCAAGGTGGCGCTGATCACGCTGGCCGGCCGGCCGCGCGCTGAGGGCATGGCGACCGGCACGGTGCCACGCACGCGCGGCGGCACACCGACGCCTGACGAGCCGTTCGAGTTTCCGTATGGCCCGACGGTCGTGAACATGTATGCGATGTGCGCGATGCGCCACATGTACGAGTTTGGCACCACCTCCGAGCAGCTTGCCTGGATCAAGGTCGCGGCCTCGCATCACGCGCAGCACAATCCACACGCGCTGCTCCGGGACGTGGTCACGGTCGAGGACGTCGTGAAATCCCCGATCATCTCCGACCCGCTCCATCGACTCGACTGCTGCGTCATCACCGACGGCGGCGGCGCGATCGTGGTCGTGGCGCCGGAGATCGCGGCCAAGCTCAAGCGGCCGAAGGTGAAGCTGCTGGGTGCCTCGGAGTTCATCAAGACACAGATGGGCGGCAAGGTCGATCTCACCTATTCGGGCGCGCGGTTCACCGGTGCGGCTGCCTTCGCCGAAGCCGGCGTGAAGCCCTCCGACATCAAGTACGCCTCGATCTACGACAGCTTCACCATCACGGTGCTGATGCAGCTCGAGGACCTTGGTTTCTGCGAGAAAGGCAAGGGCGGCAAGTTCGTGTCAGACGGCAACCTGATCTCGGGCACCGGCAAGCTGCCCTTCAACACCGACGGCGGCGGTCTTTGCAGCAACCACCCTGGCAATCGCGGCGGCCTCACCAAGGTGCTGGAAGCGGTCCGCCAGTTGCGCGGCGAGGCGCATCCCAAGGTGCAGGTGAAGAACTGCGATCTCGCCCTTGCTCATGGCACCGGCGGCTCGCTCGGCCTGCGGCACGGCAGCGCCACCGTCATTCTGGAGAGGGAGTAGAACCATGGTCGAGACCAAAGAGCGCAAGTTGCCGGCGCCAGCCATCAGCGCGGAGACGCAGGCCTACTGGGATGCCGCGGGCAAGGGCAAGCTCCTGGTGCGCAAATGCGCGAGCTGCGGGCAGGCGCATCACTATCCACGCACCCTCTGTCCGTTCTGCTTCAGCGACAAGACCGAATGGATCGAGGCCTCGGGCAAGGGCACGATCTACTCCTACAGCGTCATGCGTCGCGCGCCGGTGCCCTATGCGGTGGCCTACGTCACGTTGGCCGAAGGTCCGCGCATGGTGACCAACATCGTCGATTGCGACTTCGACAAGCTCAAGGTCGAGCAGGCAGTGAAGCTGGTCTTCAAGCCGACCGACGGTGGCCCGCCCCTGCCGATGTTCACGCCGGCCTGAGAATCGCAATTCACCTCATCCTGAGGAGCGCGAAGCGCGTCTCGAAGGATGGCAACAGGCAAGGTGCTCGTTCCCACCCTTCGAGACGCATCGCTTCGCGATGCCCTCAGGGTGAGGTCGTGTGAATTAAGCCACCGCGTATATATAGCGATCGGGACGCAGCAGCGCCGCCCGCAGGCGGTGCTGCGCGAACCATTCCGTACCGATGCCCCGCAGTTGCATGGCGTCAGGCCTCAAATGCGCGAGCAATGCCACGTCGCCGACGACGGCGAAGCGCTGGCCGATGGCGTCGTCCATCAGGCGTCCGTCGGCGAGCTGCGGCTGCGGGAAGATCGTGCCGACTGGCGGCGGCGCATCGATGCGAAAGCCGGGACCGAGCTGCGGTTGCGGGAAGTCGAAGGTCTGTGGGCCTTCCGCGAAGCGGCGGTCGCGTTCGGCCACGGCTGCCGGATCGGTCGCCTGGATGATGGCACCGAGGCGGACGGCCAGCTCGATGAAAGCCGTGACATGCGGCCGTCGCTCACTTTCGTAGGTGTCGAGCAATGAGTCGGGAGCCTCACCTCCGATGACGGCGGCGAGCTTCCAGGCGAGGTTGGCCGTGTCACGCATGCCGGCGCACATGCCCTGGCCGAGGAAAGGTGGCGTCTGGTGGCAGGCATCGCCCGCCAGCAGGAGGCGCCCCTTACGCCAGCCTTCGTGCACCACGGAATGGAAGGTGTAGACGGCCGACCGCTCCACGACAGCGTCCTGCGGGCCGAGCCATTTCGTCATCATCGGCCAGAAGATGTCGGGCTCGACCAGACGCATCGGATCGTCACCGGGCATCAACATGATCTCCCAGCGACGCCGCTTTCCGCCGACGTTCACGATGGTCATCGGCCGAGCTGGGTCACAAAGTTGGATGGTGTAGTCAGGCAGGGACTGGACCCGGGGCGAATCAGGGTTGCACAGAAGGTCGACGACCAGCCACGGTTGGTGCAGGTCGAGATCATGTGCGCGACTGCCGATGGTACGCCGCACCAGCGAGCGCGCGCCGTCGCAGCCGATGACGTAGCGCGCGTCGAGATCGTCCAGGGACGCGACCTCATGACCAAGATGGAGTCGCACGTTGGGAAAGCGCGCGAGGCCGTCGCGCAGCACGCGCTCCAACGTCGGCTGGTGAAAGTACCAGTTGCCGGCCCACCCATGCGGGCCGGTCCCCTCGATGCCGCGCCGGACCATGAGGGTGTGGCCCATAGCATCGATGAAATGCATGCCCCTGGAAGAGGAACGCGTCGCGTTGGCGATCGGCTCGGCGAGTCCGGCCGCCTGGAAAACGCGCATTACCTCGCCGTCGAAATGCACGGCGCGAGGCAGGGTATGGATACCAGTCTCTCGGTCGTAGATATCGACCGAGAGGCCGGCCTGTCCCAGCAGGTTCGCGAGCAGCGCGCCGACCGGCCCGCAGCCGACGATGGCGACGTCGGCGCCGCTCAGGAGTTCAGCGCCTCCCACACGCGTTCGGGCGTGCAGGGCATGTTGATGTGCTTGCCGCCCAGCGCGTCGACGATGGCATTCATCACAGAGGGCAGGGAGCCCGCGCAACCTGCCTCGCCGCAGCCCTTGGCGCCAAGCACGTTGGTCTTGGCCGGCACCGAATGGTAGTCGATGCGGAAAGAGGGCGTGTCTGACGCACGCGGCAGGGCATAGTCGGTGAAGCTGCCGGTCACGATCTGGCCGTCGTCGCTGTAGACGACGCGTTCGAACATCGCCTGGCCGATGCCCTGCACCACGCCGCCGTGGCTCTGGCCCTCGACCAGCAACGGATTGATGACCGTGCCGAAGTCGTTGACCATGGTGTACTTCACGACATCGATCCAGCCGGTGTCGGGATCGATCTCGACCTCGGCAACGTGCGCGCCGTTGGGGAAGGCCGAGGGCGCGGCCTCGTGCACGTGGCTGACATCGAGCGTGGCCGGCACGCCCTCGGGCAGCTTCATGCCGCCGCGCAGCTTCTCTGCCAGCTCCATGATGCCGATGCCGCGGTCGGTGCCGACGATGGTGAAGCGACCAGTCTTGAATTCGATGTCGGTCGCCGAGGCCTCGAGCGCCACGCCCGCGATCAGCTTGCCCTTCTCGATCACCTTGTCGGAAGCTTCGACGATCGCCGCCCCCGAGGCCATGATCGACTTGGAGCCGCCAGTGCCGCCGCCCGCGATCAGAAGATCGCTATCGCCCTGGATCAGCTTGATCCGATGGAAAGGGACACCAAGCCTCTCGGTCAGCACCTGCGCGAACGGCGACCAGTGACCCTGGCCGTAGTCGAGCGTGCCGGTGATGATCGTGACATCGCCATTTGGCTCGAAGCGGATGCCGCCCATCTCCTTGGTCGGTGGCGCCGTCACTTCGAGATAGTCGCCGATACCGATGCCGCGCAGTTTGCCGCGCGCCCTACTTTCGGCCTTGCGCTTGGCGAAGCCCGCGACGTCGGCGAGCTGCAATGCCTTGTCGAGCAGCGTCGTGAATTCGCCGCTGTCGTAAGTCGTGCCCGACGCCGTCTTGTAGGGCATCTCCTCGGGCTTGATATGGTTGCGCTTGCGCATCTCGACCTGATCGATGCCCATCTCGCGTGCCGCGGTGTCGATCAGCCGCTCCATGAAGTAATTGGCCTCGGGACGGCCGGCGCCGCGATAGGCACCAACCGATGAGGTGTGGGTGAACACCACCTTGGACGAGACCTCGATCAGCGGCGTCCGATAGATCGCTGCCAGATTGCGCGTAACGCCCGCCGAGCCCATCAGCGGGCCGACGTTGGCGAGATAGGCGCCGACGTTGGCGAAGCCCGTCATGCGCACGGCCAGGAAGCGGCCATCCTTGTCGAGTGCCAGCTCGGCGTCGAAATCGTGGTCGCGGCCGTGCTGGTCGGAGAGGAAGCTGCCGCTGCGCTCGTCGGTCCACTTCACCGGACGGCCGAGCAGCTTGGAGGCATGGAACAGGCCGGCATATTCGGGATAGGGCGAGCCCTTCATGCCGAACGAGCCGCCGACATTGCCGGTCAGGACTCGCATCTGCGCCGGTTTGATCTGCAGCAGATCGGCCATCTGATGTTTCAAGCCGAAGACACCCTGGTTGCCGGCGTAGAACGTGTAGCGGTCCGAGGCGGCATCGTAATGGGCGAGCGCGGAGCGCGGCTCCATGGCGCAGACGACGATGCGGTTGCTGACCAGTCGCAGGCGCGTCACGTGTGCAGCTTTTGCAAAGGCCTCGGCGACCTTCTCGCTGTCGCCGTAGTGGAAGTCGACGCAGATGTTGCCGGGCACGTCGTCGAAGACCTGCGGCGCACCGGCCTGCGCGCCCTCACGGGCGTCGGTGACTGCGGGCAGCGGATCGATATCGACCACGACGGCCTCGGCGGCGTCCTTCGCCTGGGCGAGCGTCTCGGCGACGACGAACGCCACCGGGTCGCCGACGAAGCGCACCTTGTCGGTCGCTAGCGAATAGCGCGTCGGCACCTTCATCGGCGAGCCGTCGCGATTGGGCACGGGGATCAAGGTCTTGAGCGGGCCGTAGCCCGCCTTGTTGAGATCGGCGCCAGTCCAGACGCCCAGCACGCCTGGCATCTTCCGGGCCTCGGCGATGTCGATGCCCTTCAGGACGCCGTGCGCCACCTGGCTGCGCACCATGACGGCGTAGGCCTGGTTCGGCAGGCTGACGTCGTCGGTATAACGGCCTTGACCCTTCAGCAGGGTGGGGTCTTCCTGGCGCGGCACCGGCTGGCCGACGCCGAATTTCGTCAAATTGAGAGTGTCCGCGTCCAGAGGGGCGTTCATGGCGGTCCGTCCGAAAATGGGTTGGGAGGTCAGGAACGATCATAGCGCACGACCCGGGGGGCTGTGCTAGTCATTGCTGCCATGTCGAACCTCGATCCCGTGACCCTGACGGTTATTCAGAACGGCCTGATCCAGGTCTGTAACGAGATGGACCTCGCCTTTGTGCGCTCGGCTTTTTCGCCGGTGATTTCCGAAGGCATGGACCGCTCGGACGGCATCTATGCCGCAGAGGATGGCGCGCTGATTGCCCAGGGTGAGCTGGGTCTGCCGGTGTTCGTTGGCACGATGCAGTTTTCGACCCGGGCGGTGATCGAGCGGGTGAAAACCCATTATGCTGGCAGGGTTGATCCGGGTGATGTGTTCATCGTCAACGATCCCTATCTCGGCGGCACGCACCTGATGGACGTGCGGTTCGTGAAGCCGTTCTTCTACAAGGGCGAGCTGTTCGCGTGGCTGGCCAACACCGGCCACTGGCCCGATGTCGGCGGCATGGTACCGGGCGGGTTCTCGGCGAGCGCCACCGAGGTCGAGCAGGAAGGCCTGCGCCTGCCGCCGGTGAAGTTCTTCAAGAAAGGCGAGATGGACCAGGAGATCCTGTCGATCATCCTGAGCAACATCCGCATCGCCGACCAGCGCATCGGTGACATCAAGGCCCAGGCGGCAGCGCTCACGACCGGCGAGCAGCGGCTCACGGCGCTGATTGACCGCTATGGCGCGGACACGGTGCGCCAGGCGATCGCCGAAATGCGCCATCGCGCCGAGCGCCAGATGCGGGCCAAGATCGCGGCGATTCCCGATGGCGTCTACGAAGGCAGTTCCCAGGTCGACAGCGACGGCGTGGTCGACGAGCCGCTCACGATCAAGATGAAGGTCACGAAGAAGGGCGAGGGCCTCACCTTCGATATGACGGGCTCGAGCCCGCCCTGCCGCGGGCCGATGAACAGTGTGATCGCCACCACCAAGTCGGCGATCTATCTCGCCATCAAGCACATCTTCCCCGACGTGCCGATCAATGCCGGGACCTTCGAGCCGCTCCATATCGTCGAACCGGAAGGCACGTTCCTCTTTGCCAAATATCCGCGTCCGGTGTCGGGCTGCGCGGCGGAAGTGAGCCAGCGCATCGCCGAGGCGGTGTTCGCGGCGTTGACGCACGCGATTCCCGATCTGCTGTTTGCCGCTCCGGCCGGCACGTCGGGCAATCTCGGCGTCGGCGGCTACGATCCCGAGCGCAAGCGCAACTACATCATGTATCTCTTCACCGGCGGCGGGTACGGCGGCTTCCAGGGCGGCGACGGACTCTCCAATGGCTGTTCCACCATCGGCATCTCCAAGATGCCGCCGGTCGAGGTGCTGGAGCAGTTCTATCCGGTGCTGTTCGAGGAGTTCTCGCTGCGCGAAGGCTCGGGTGGCGCCGGCGAATATCGAGGCGGCTTCGGCATCAACTACGCGATCCGGCTGCGTCGCGGCGAGGCGCGCGTGTCGATGGTCATGGACCACGGTCGTACCGGTCCGCAGGGCGTGCGGGGCGGCCAGGATGGCGGCACCAACACCGTGCGTGTGACGCAAGGCGGCAAGAGCTACCGGCCGCCGCATCTTTCCAAGGATCAGGATATCCAGATCGGTCCGGGTGACGTGGTACACGTATCGACGCCGGGCGGCGGCGGTTTCGGTGATCCAGCGAAACGCAAAGCCGCGCTGATCGCCCGCGACATCGCCCGCGGCTATTACACGGCAGAGCAGGCCCGAGAGAAGTTCGGCATCAGGCCGGCGGCGGACTGATGTTCTCGTCTTTGGGACCGCGAGCCTCCGGCTCGCATCATGAGGGCGCAGGATGCGCGCGGTCCGTATAAGCATGAAAAGACGGGCTTTCGCCGCGTTGGCTGCGTTTGTCCTTGCCGACCGGGCGCGGGCGCAGACGCCGCTGCGCCTGCCCGAGCAGTGGTACGGTGTCGAGGTCGAGGACAATGTCTTCACCGTGCAGATGCCGGGCGTGCCCGATCATCGCATCGTGAAGGACGTGTCGGCGCGCGGCACGCCGTTCCAGCTCCACTCCTACAGCCTCGACACCGGTGGCTTCTCTTATGTGGCGCAGAGCGCGCTCTATCCCGGCGATGTCGATGCCGGCAATCCGCGCGCCATCCTGCAAACTGCGCTCGCCGACCGCGCGCGCAGCCTCGAGGGCGGCCAGTGGAGCAAGGTCGACTGGCGGCAGACGCAGGGCGCAACAGCGGTCGAATCAGTCGGCCCTCTGCGCGGTGGCAACGCTTTGCGGCAACTCGTTATGCTGAAGGGCCGGCGCTTCGTGTCGCTGGCCTTCCTCGGGCCGGCCGCTTCCGTGAACGGCCGCGAGGCCCAACGTTTCTTCAACTCCCTGAAACTGCAGTAACCTATGAGCAAACCGCGTATCCATATCCTTGCCCTCGGTGGCACCATCGCCACGCGGCCGGACGCTACCGGCGCCATGCAGATGGGCCTGGGCGCCGATGATCTCGTCGCCGCCGTTCCCCTGCTGGCCAAAGTCGCGGACATCGAAGCCGAAACCGTGTCGCGCGTCGGCAGCCATTCGCTGAGCCTCGACCAGATGCATGCGCTCGCCGCCAAGATCCGCACGCTGCAGGTCGACGGCGTCGTGGTGACCCAGGGCACCGACACGCTGGAGGAGACGAGCTTCCTGCTCGACCTGCTGCTCGACCTCGAGATTCCGGTGATCGTGACAGCGGCGATGCGCAATCCGTCGCTCACCTCGCCCGACGGGCCGGGCAACCTGCTGGCCGCGGTGAGGGTCGCCGCCGATCCATGGGTGCGAGCGCATGCGAGGGCATTGGGCGTCGTTGTCGTGATGCTCGATGAAGTCTATGCGGCGACTGATGTGCTGAAGGCTCATCCCACGCGGGTCAATGCCTTCGCATCGAGCCAGACCGGACCCTTGGCGGCGCTGGTCGAGGACCGCGTCGTGCCGATGACGCTGCCGGTACGCGATGCAGTGGTGGCCGCCCGCCGGCGGCTCGGCGATGCGGCGAAAGCGAAAGCGTCGCCGATCGCGCTGCTCTGGATGGCGCTCGACGAGCCGGGGCACCTGATCGAAGCGATGATCCAGGCGCCGGACCGGCTGGGCTATGGCGGCGCCGTCATCGGCGCGATGGGCGGCGGTCATGTTGCCGAACGTGCCGTTGACGCGCTGAAAAAGCTGGCCAACCTGATGCCTACCGTCGTCTCGCCGCGCGCCGGTGGCGGGCCCTTGTTGCGACAGACCTATGGCGGCCCGAGCTCGGAGATCGCCCTGCGCGAGGCAGGCCTTATCTGGGGCGGCCGGCTCCATCCGTTGAAGGCGCGCATCCTGCTGGATACGTGTCTGCGCGCCGGTCTGCAGCGATCGGCCATCGCCGAACTGTTCGACGCCTTCGGGTAGCCGCTCGACAGGGGCTGCGCGCTCCGCTAATACTTAACCATATAGTTAAGTAACTGGAGTGCACATGACCTACGTCGATGGTTTCGTCCTGCCTGTGCCCAAGAGCAAGGTGGCGGCCTACAAGCGCCTGTCGGCCAAGGCCGGCAAGATCTGGCGCGAGCATGGCGCGCTCGAGTATCGCGAGTGTGTCGGCGACGATCTCAAGGTGAAGATGGGCGTTCCCTTCGCCAAGCTTGCCAAATCGCGACCGAGCGAGACGGTGGTCTTTTCCTACATCGTCTACAAGTCGCGTGCACACCGCGACAAGGTGATCGCCAAGGTCATGTCCGACAAGCGCATCGCAAGCGCGATGGACACCAAGACCATGCCCTTCGATCCCAAGCGGATGGCCTGGGGCGGCTTCAAGACCTTTGTCAGCCTCTAGAAGAGTTGGCTAGGAGGTGAGGCGCGTCGGCCGGCAATTCCAGGCCAGCGGCCGGCCGGTGCCGCCATTCTCCCGCAGTGCCGCAAGATCGTCGCGGCCCATCCATTGCACCGAAGAATCGGCGTAGCGGAAGCCGTCGCCGGCGGG
>Ga0310811_10004824_pt1 | contig 16993 bp, 10 predicted proteins | sample YCmetagenome_FD_207642 | JGI IMG/M metagenome (GOLD analysis project Ga0310811, IMG submission 207642) | Soil microbial communities from experimental microcosm in Duke University, North Carolina, United States - YC | ecosystem: Engineered > Artificial ecosystem > Soil microcosm > Unclassified ...
CAGTGTGGCTGGTCGTCCTCTCAGACCAGCTACCCGTCTTAGCCTTGGTGAGCTTTTACCTCACCAACTAGCTGATAGGCCGCGGGCTCATCTTGAAGCGTCAGGTCTTACGATCCCCAACTTTGATTTTACAATCACATGCGGTATTAGCTCCGATTTCTCGGAGTTATCCCACACTTCAAGGCAGATTCCCACGTGTTACGCACCCTTGCGCCGCTCCGACTTGAAAATATTGCTACCTTCAAATCAGCGCTCGACTTGCATGTCTTATCCACGCCGCCAGCGTTCGTTCTGAGCCAGAATCAAACTCTCCGTATAAAAATACGTTAGATGATTCCCACCAATTGATTAGATTGATGTTAATATATTGCTTGGTTAAACTCCTCAGAATTAGCGCTCTAAATCGCCAACCCTGAAGGGGCTCTTACTAATCGCACAATTCAATTTTCAAAGAGCAGTCGGCGTTTTACCGCCTAAAACCACCCGCCCGCAGGGATAAAAAATCCAATCGCCGAATGACAAATCGGCCTGCCAGCTTTTAAAATGGTCGGAGGCTAAAAAGGCTCCAACATTTATTTTCAATCCGGGCTTTCAACCGCCTTTCGCATCGGTCACCACCGCGAAGGGACAGAGAGAATAGCAGGCATTATTAACCAAGCAAGAGTTTTTTTAAAAAATTTTCACATCAATCAAATCTGCACAATCACATTTATTGACAATGGTTCCATAGGATTTTGTCGCCACATCATTCTCTCACGCATCAAAAATATCCAAGCTAATGCGACTGGGATGCATATACGCCACTGACGTGACTGAGCTTTTTCGGACCACCTGAACTGTTAGTCTGGGCCCAACGAAAGGACCAGACGAATTGAACAAGCTCAACTTTCTGGACCACTGATTTGTTAGCCAAAACATTGGTTTAAGTTTGGTCTGCCCCCATGGGGTTCGTGACAATCACTCCGCGTTTGATAGCCAGATCGAGTGCAAGGCGTAAGAACAAAAGATTGCCCTTAGTGGTAGAGGCGGAGCGTTTGGCTCGGCAACGGTGTTTGTAGCTTTCAATCTGCTCGAACATGAGCGCCTTGGCCTTAATTTTGAACAGCTCCGGCCATGTGATTTGCAATCCGCGAATGCGTTCAAATCAATACATCTTTTCGCGGATGCCAATGTCAGTCGAGCGGCGGTATTTGAAACGAAACGCAACTAGGAAATACCCGACGGAACTACGGTTGCCGCGGCCTTCATTGTGTCCAGCTACGGCGTATTGAATTTCAGGTTCTTTGCGCCATCTGGCCAATGCGCCGGTGGCATCGGTCTTGCCGGCGAATCGAAACGATTTGTATCGTTGCACCCCGCCAACTGAAATCCGCCCCCAATAGGAACCGCTTTTGTGTTTGAAAAGGCCCTGCGTGGCTGTATGTTCAAGTCCACGCATAGCGTGCGTGTGTGATGGTGTTGACTAAACTGATGGTGGTATAGGTTTGGGAGGCATGTAAATTCAACGCTATAAGTTGTTGGATACTAGGATGGAAGGGTGGCTGAGTGGTTAAAGGCATCTGACTCGAAATCAGAAGTAGTCGTAAGGCTACCGGAGGTTCGAATCCTCTCCCTTCCGCCAATTTTAACAAGGGTTTTATGAGTTTCCCCAAAATAAAAAACTCAGAAACGGTGTTTTTCACCTAACAAACACCTGACAAAATTTCGGTTCTTATTCGGTTTCTCCTTCCATCCGCTCCGTCACTGCTCCCAACAGCCGTTGACAAATCGCTCGCACTCTGGTCAGGTCCAAGCAGTTATAAGACGGGGCACAATTATTCATATCATACTTATTATAAAAAGTTTATAATTTTTGAATCTGATACTATGCTCACAATCAGAAAAGGAGCATTGATGAAATTATGTTTGTCAGGCGAGCATTCCCACAGATTTATGAAATAGAACATTCGCCAAACGTCAGTGGGTGGGAAATGGATAAACTGTCGGGTCGCAAACCGATTGATTTCGTGTGTGCGACGAATCCGATGGTGATTATTGACGAACCGCAAAGCGTGGATAACACGGAGAAGGCCCAGAGGCGAAGTATCTTTATGATTTCTTAACGGATTGGCACCCCTTCTTTATTAGATTTCCCATCATTTCACCATAAATCTTACTCGAATGAGCGAACTCGACTGGATACAACTGGCAGCTTATTTCGGTGCGTTGCTGGCCCTGACACCGCTGCTCGGCGGCTGGATGGCGCGAATTTATTATGGAGAAAAGCATCTTCTTCAAAAACCGTTCGGCTGGCTGGAAAAGCTGTTCTATCGCTCCTCTGGCTGCGACCCAAATGAGGAAATGGACTGGCGTCGCTACGCTGCCGCCCTGTTGTGGTTCAATCTGATCGGCTTCGCCGTCGTGTTTGCGCTGCAACTGCTGCAGGCAAAGCTGCCGCTCAACCCGCAGCATATGCCGGGTGTTTCCTGGCCGCTTGCGCTCAACACCGCCGTCAGTTTCATCACCAACACAAACTGGCAGAATTATTCCGGCGAGGCGGTGATGAGTTACGTAACGCAAATGCTTGGCTTGACGGTGCAGAATTTCTTGAGCGCGGCGACCGGTATGTCTGTGTTAGTAGCGATGGCGCGCGGGCTGACACGCAAGTCCGGCCACACACTCGGCAATTTTTGGGCCGACCTGGTTCGTTCGATTCTTTACATCCTGTTGCCACTGTCAGTCATTTTTGCGGTGGTGCTGGTCGCGCAAGGTGTGGTGCAAACATTTTCACCGTATGTCAATGCAACCACGCTGAAAGGTCACGCGACGCAAATACCACTTGGCCCGGCAGCATCACAGATTGCCATCAAACAACTCGGCACAAACGGCGGCGGTTTCTTCGGGGTCAACTCGGCGCATCCATTTGAGAATCCCACCCCTCTGACGAACTTCCTGGAAATGCTCGCCATTCTGCTGCTGCCGTCGGCGCTGGTGGACACCTATGGTCGCATGGTCGGTTCAAGACGGCAGGGTTGGGCAATTCTGGCCGCGATGTATCTATTGTTCATTGCCGGACTGGCGGTGGCGATGTGGGCGGAGTATCAGCCAAATCCGCTCATGCCGGGGTTGGACAACATGGAAGGCAAGGAAACACGGTTCGGTGTGGCCAATTCCGTGCTGTGGGCGACGGCCACCACGGACGCCTCCAACGGCTCGGTGAACTGCATGCACGACAGCCTTTCGCCGCTGGCAGGAATGGTTGCGATGGTGAATCTCATGCTCGGCGAAGTCGTGTTCGGCGGCGTCGGCGCGGGCCTTTACGGGATGCTGATGTATGTGCTGCTGACGGTGTTCATGGCCGGACTGATGGTTGGACGCTCGCCGGAATATCTCGGCAAACGCGTGGAAAAAGGCGAGGTCGTCTGGGCGATGATCGCCACGCTCTCGCCATTCGCAGTGCTGCTTATTTTGTCGGCCATTGCCGTCGCAACCAACATGGGCTTGTCAAGTTTGAACGATACCGGCCCGCACGGCTTGAGCGAAATTCTCTACGGCTTCGCCTCAATGGCCAACAACAACGGCAGCGCGTTCGCCGGCCTAAATGGCAACACGAATTTTTACAACCTCACCGGCGCGCTGGCGATGATGATCGGGCGCTTTGCCGTCATCATTCCCGCACTGGCCATCGCGGGAAGCATGGCCCCCAAGCGAATCGCCGCCCCCTCCGCCGGAACCTTTCCCACAGACAGCGTGTTGTTTGTCGTCATGCTGGTCGGGATTGTGGTGGTGGTCAGTGGCCTGACGCATTTCCCGGCGCTCACCCTCGGGCCAATCATCGAACACCTGCTGATGCAGCAAGGCCGCATGTTTTGAGCACCAAAATGTAATTTCCATGAAAACCACCGGTTCACTTTTCGACGCCAAGCTGGTCCGCCCGGCGTTGATTATCTCGTTCAAAAAGCTCGACCCGCGCACACTGTGGGAAAATCCTGTGATGCTCGTCACGGAAATCGGCGCAGTCCTTTGCGCCACTGTCGTGATTCGCGACATCTCCACTGGCCATTTTTCCGGGTTCAATTTGCAGATTACCCTCTGGTTGTGGTTCACCGTGTTGTTTGCCAATTTCGCCGAGGCGCTCGCCGAGGGACGTGGGAAGGCCCAGGCGGAAAGCATGAAAAAAACCCGCACGCAAACGCTTGCCCTACTGTTGCGTGACGGCCGGGAGGAAAAGATTCCAGCGCCGTCATTGCAAAAGGGCGATGTCGTCGTCTGCGAAACCGGCGATGTCATTCCCGCCGATGGCGAAGTGATTGAAGGCATCGCCAGCGTGGACGAGGCGGCGATTACCGGCGAATCCGCACCGGTCATCCGTGAGAGCGGTGGCGACCGCAGCGCCGTTACCGGCGGGACGCGCGTCATCAGCGACCGCATTGTCATCCGCATCACCAGCGAAGCCGGAAATACTTTTCTGGATCGCATGATCGCGATGGTGGAAGGCGCGAAACGGCAGAAAACGCCAAACGAAATCGCGCTGACAATTCTGCTGGTCGGCATGACGGCAGTTTTCATCCTCGCCGTGGTCACGCTGCCGGCGTTTGCCCATTACAACGAAAATGCTTCCGGCCAGCCCGGCTCGTCCAATCTCACCGTGCCGGTTTTGGTTTCGCTCCTCGTTTGTTTGATCCCCACAACCATTGGCGGCTTGTTGAGCGCCATCGGCATCAGCGGCATTGACCGGCTGATCCGTCGGAATGTCCTGGCGACCAGCGGACGCGCCGTCGAGGCTGCCGGCGACATTGACGTTTTGCTTCTGGATAAAACCGGAACCATCACGCTCGGCAACCGCATGGCGTCTGACTTTCTGCCCGCACCGGGAATCGCGGTTGAAAAACTGGCCGACGCCGCGCAACTCGCGTCGCTTGCCGATGAAACCCCTGAAGGCCGCAGCATTGCTGTGCTGGCCAAGGAAAAATTCAATTTGCGCGGACGCGAAGTCGCCGCACCGCACGCGCAATTTGTTCCGTTCACGGCGCAAACGCGCATGAGCGGCGTGGACTTCCCCGCGAGTGGCAACCATCCAGCGCGCTCCATCCGTAAGGGCGCGGCGGAATCCATCAAGATTCATATTGACCGGCTCGGCGGCCAATTTTCCGAAGCGGTGGATCGCCTCGTGGAAAATGTGGCACGTTCCGGCGGCACCCCGCTGGTGGTTGCCGATGGCCGCGAAGTTCTCGGCGTGATTCAATTAAAGGATGTGGTCAAAGGCGGCATCAAGGAACGGTTTGCACAACTTCGCAAAATGGGCATCCGCACCGTGATGATTACCGGCGACAATGCGCTCACCGCCGCCGCCATCGCGGCCGAGGCCGGTGTGGATGATTTCATGGCGCAGGCGACACCCGAGCAAAAACTCAAACGCATCCGTGATGAACAAAGTAGAGGTTGTCTCGTCGCGATGACTGGTGACGGGACGAATGACGCACCTGCCTTGGCGCAGGCCGATGTTGGCGTGGCGATGAACACCGGCACGCAGGCCGCGCGTGAGGCCGGCAACATGGTGGACCTCGACTCGAATCCGACGAAGCTGATTGAAATTGTCGAAATCGGAAAACAGCTTTTGATGACGCGCGGTGCGCTGACAACGTTCAGCATTGCCAACGATGTGGCGAAATACTTCGCCATCCTGCCGGCAATGTTTCTCGGCCTCTACGCGCTCGCCGGCAAACCCGGTCCGCTCGCCGCCTTGAACATCATGCATCTCGGCTCGCCGCAAAGCGCCATTTTGAGCGCCGTGATTTTCAACGCGCTCATCATCGTCGCGCTGATTCCGCTGGCATTGCGCGGCGTGAAATACCGTCCCGTCGGTGCGGCCTCGATTTTGCGCCGCAATTTGGTGATCTACGGGTTCGGTGGCGTCCTCGCGCCGTTTGTCGGGATAAAATTATTGGATGTGTTCATCAACGCCATGCATCTGGCCTGAATTGTTTGAATTATGAAAAACTTTTTGCCTGCTTTACGGATGTTCATCGCACTGACGATATTAACCGGCGTCATTTATCCTCTGCTCATCACCGGCCTTGCCAAAGCCGTGTTTCCAAAACAGGCTGGCGGCAGTCTCGTCACCGAGAACGGTAAAATTATCGGTTCGGCACTGCTCGGCCAGCGGTTCAGCGGAGACAGTTACTTCTGGTCACGTCCGTCGGTGGGGGACGACGGCACCAATTACGTCACGGTGCCATCGAGTGCGAGCAATCTTGGCCCGACCAGTTCCAACCTCATTGCGACCGTGCAAGCGCGTCTAGCCGCCTTTCGTCTGGCAAACGGTTTGGCAACGAACGCACCGGTTCCAGCCGAGATGGTATTCGCCAGCGGAAGCGGACTTGACCCGGACATCAGCCCGGAAGCCGCGCGCCTGCAAATTGACCGCGTTGCCAGGGCACGGAAACTTTTGCCAGAGCAAAAGCAAAAACTGGCCAACCTCGTCGAAAGAAGTATCGAGTTCCCACAGCTTGGCTTTCTGGGCGAATCACGCGTGAATGTTTTGAAGCTGAATCTGGCCTTGGATTCATTAAGATGAATTTGTGAACGACGGCGAGCGACCCAATCCCGACGCCCTGCTGGCGGCCATCCAAAGCGATGCCGCGCGCAAAAAACGTGGTCGCCTCAAGGTATTTCTCGGCATGTGTCCCGGTGTTGGCAAAACCTACGCGATGCTCGAAGCGGCGCAGCGTGAGTTGAAGAACGGACGCGCTGTGGTCATCGGTTATGTCGAAACTCACGGTCGCACGGAAACCGACGCGCTGATCAAAGGGCTTCCGCTCATTCCCCGAAAAACCCTCGAACATCGTGGCGTCGCCCTCACGGAAATGGATTTGGACGCCGTGCTGGCCCGGCAACCGCAACTTGCGTTGGTGGATGAACTCGCGCACACGAACGCGCCCGGCGCGCGTCATCCGAAACGATGGCAGGACGTGAACGAACTGCTCGACGCGGGCATCGACGTGTTCACCACGCTGAACGTCCAGCACATCGAAAGCCGCGCGGACACCGTGCGCCAGATCACCGGCTCGGAGATCCGCGAAACCATTCCCGACAGCCTGCTCGACGACGCCGAACTGGAACTGGTGGATTTGCCGCCGGCAGATTTGTTGGTGCGTTTGCAGCAGGGAAAGGTTTATCTCCCCGAACGGGCGGCGAGTGCCGCTCAGAATTTTTTCCGCGAGGCCAATCTCACCGCGCTGCGCGAACTGTCGCTCCGGCTCGTGGCCGACCACGTCAGCGCGGAAACGCAGGAGTTTCACCGCACCCAATCCGGAGCGGACGCGTGGAAGACCGGGCACCGCCTGCTGGTGGCCGTCAGCGCCAGTCCGTTTTCTGAATCGCTGATCCGCTGGACCCGCCGCATGGCGGACAGTTTGCAATGCCCGTGGCTGGCGGTTCATGTGGAAAGTTCCCGGCTGCCCGACGAAGCGGCCCAGTCGCGGCTCGAAAAGAATCTTTCGCTCGCCCGCACGCTGGGCGCGGAGGTCATTGACACGGCGGACGAAAATCTGGCCCGCGGTCTGTTGCGCATCGCGCGTCAGAGCAATGTTTCCCAGATCATCGTGGGCAAACCCGCCGCCGCCAGCTTTCTGGAATGGTTTCGCGCCGGCAAGTTGCTGCGGCAACTTTCACGCGACAGCGGTGATATTGATTTGCAGGTGGTCCGGGCGGAAAAATCCGGCTCGTCTCCCATTCGCGTCCGCCAGCCCTGGCGTCCGGCTTCCAGTGGAAAACAATATGCCGTCGCCGCCGCCATCCTGTCCGGTGTGGGATTGTTCAATGTGGTGCTGGCGCAATTCACCGGGCCGCGCGTGCCGGGGTTTGTCTTTTTATTCACCGTGGTGCTGCTCGCGTTGTTCCTCGGTCGCGGCCCGGTGCTGTTCGCCGGCGCGGTGAGCGCGCTGGTCTGGAATTATTTTTTCCTGCCGCCGCGTTTCACGTTCGTCCTCACCAGCACGGAGGACGGCTGTTTGTTCGGACTTTATTTCGTGGTGGCCATCGTGCTGGGCCAGTTGGTCGCGCGCATCCGGGCACAGGAACTGGCCGAACGCCGCCGCGAGGAGCGCGCCACGGCCCTGTATCAGCTCACCAGTGAGTTTGCGCAGGCCGGCACGCGCGACGAGGTGGTGTGGCAGTTGGTTGCCGGCATCAGCCGCGTTTTTCAGGCGGATGCCGCCGTCGTACTGCCCGTGAAGAATTCGCTCGCGGCGCATCCTGACAGTTCCCTCGCGTTGGCAGAAAAAGAATTGCACGTCGCCGAATGGGCGTTTCTCAACCGGCAGGCGGCGGGAAGATTCACTGACAATTTGCCGGGTGCGGCGGCGCTGCACGTGCCGCTGATGACCGAGCGTTCCATCATCGGCGTGTTGTCGGTGAACTTGCCGGAAAAAACTCTGCCGCTCGCCCGGCGCGATTTGTTGGAGGCTTATGCGCGGCAGGCGGCGCTGGTGCTGGATCGCGTGGCGCTGAGGGCGGCCGGCGAGCAAAGCAAACTCGTGGCTGAATCCGAACGCCTGAGCAATGCGTTGTTGAATTCCATTTCACATGAATTGCGGACGCCGCTTGCCGCCATCACCAGCGCGACGGGCGCGCTGGCAGATGCGAAAACTTCGGACGGCAGTTTTGACCGCAAAATGGTCGCAGAAATCCAGGAAGCCTCCGCGCGCCTGAACCGGCTGGTGGGCAACCTGCTGGATGTGACCCGGCTGGACTCCGGCCACGTCCGCCCGAAACTGGACTGGTGTGACGTGGGCGATTTGCTGGCAACAACTGTCCGCTCGATGGAACGTGAACTTACCGGTCACAAAATCCAGGTCGAGATCGAAGGCAAAATCCCGCTGGCGCGGCTGGATTTCGCGCTGATGCAACAGGCACTGGCCAATCTCTTGTTAAATGCCGCCAACCACACTCCACCGGGCACGCAAATTTTGTTGCAAGCACGGCAGGAACAAGCCTCGCTGATGTTGAGCGTGTCGGACAACGGGCCGGGTTTGCCGACCGAATTTCTTCCGCGCGTTTTCGACAAATTCTTCCGCGCGCCCAATGCCCCCACGGGCGGCAGCGGTTTGGGGCTGGCCATCGTCAAAGGTTTTGTCGAAGCTCACGGCGGGAAGATTTCCGCTGCGAACCGTCCCGCTGGCGGCGCAATTTTCACCGTAAAAATTCCGCAAACAGAATTGCCGCCCGAAGAAAAAGCATCGTGAACCTGACCGCCACAAAACCCGCGACCGTCGTGCTGGTTATCGATGACGAGCCGCAAATGCGCCGGCTTTTGCGTGTTACTTTGGAGGCGAACGGCTACGTGGTTTTTGATGCCGCAACCGGCCAGGACGGCATCACCCGGGCCGCGCAAAGACGGCCGGAAATTATTCTGCTCGATCTTGGCTTGCCGGATTTGGACGGTGTGGAAGTGTTGAAACGCATCCGGGAATGGAGCCGCGTGCCGGTCATCATCTTGAGCGTGCGTGACCGCGAGAATGACAAAATTGCCGCGCTGGATGCGGGCGCGGACGATTTCGTCACGAAACCATTTGGCAGCGGTGAATTACTGGCGCGCTTGCGAACCACCTTGCGCCGCAGCCAGCCGCAGCCGGCGGAAGCAATTTTCCGCACCGGCGATCTGGAGGTGGATTTATCTGCACGTCTCGTCCGCAAGAAAGGGCAGGAAGTAAAATTGACGCCGACCGAATACGCCCTACTACGTTTGCTGGTCATTCATGCCGGCAAGGTTTTGACACATCGCCAACTGCTGACAGAGGTCTGGGGGCCGAATGCCGTTCAGCAGACGCAATATCTTCGCGTCCACATCGCCCACCTGCGGGAAAAATTGGAGGATGCCCCCGCGCGACCTCAATTTCTCATTACCGAACCGGCGGTTGGGTATCGGGCGGTCAGTCTGGAGGAATAAAGTGGGTTGGCAAAATCATTTCATGAAGCCACTGGTTTGCAGTTAAGCCCGATCAAACTCACGATTCAGGCAGTGATATGAGGTCGCATGAAATTGACCTATTTGACCACGAGAGATGCGGGCAGGCAGACCGACGGTGGAAAAATGTTACTGAACCAAGTTTGCCGAGTCCGCATAACACTTTGCGACATGTTCCATGGAAGGTCTTTCCTCGGCTTTTTTTCCAAGGCACGCCATCATGATGGCCGACGTGTTGCGGAGCACTTTGACCCCTAACTGAATGGGTGAAGGCGGCGTCACTTCTCGAATTTGTTGCTCAATCAGGGCCATATCACCTTCAAACGGATGCTTTCCGGTGGATGCATAATACGCCATGACGCCAAAGGCGAAGACATCACTTTTAAAGCCATTCGTGTAGTCTCCCGCCCACTTCTCCGGGGCCATATACTTGGCCGTGCCCACCGGGTTATGTTTCTGATCAGTGATAAATGGTGGTAAAGAACCATCAAAATATGAGTGTGAGAAATCAATCAGCATTGATTCCCGTGGCAAGACGTCGGGCACAAGCACATTCATGCACTTCAAGTCATTATGGATGATCGGGCGCCCGCAAAGGATTCCGGCGTGCATATCCGCCACCGTTTCGGCCACGCTTTGCAATATTTTATGAGTCTGGCCATGGTCTTGGAGCGTAACCCCTGCTTTAACCAGATCATTCAGCGTCGCGGCTTCAACGTATTCCAAAAAAAGCTGATGTGACGCTTCATCATACGCCAGTTTTCGCCTGATCCGGGGATGAGTTATCTCATCAAGCATGCTGGCTTCGTTCGCGATAAAAATCTCATCCCAGAATTGCGCGGGCTCTTTCAGCAATACCGGGTAGGGATTCCTAGCAAATGTTACTTTGGCGAGCTTCGACACCCCTGCATCTGCCAATAGTGGCGTCCGCTTTATGATGGCTGGGATTCTCATGCAGTCATGATTGCTGTTTTAAATAAACCGCTTCACCCATGATTGCGTGAAGCGGCTTTGGCTGTCGTTTCAGATTCCCCTAATTCAACTGGGAGCAGCAAGTTTGCGAAGGAGATGGTTAAATCAACAGGAAAAAATTCCGTGCGAATTTTAGGGCCGTTGCCAAACCGTCCCTGCCGCGAAAAAAGCCGACTGCTTATGTTCCGGCAATACAACGCAATTGTTGATTTGCATGATAATGTTCAAATGCCAGTTACTATTGAAACTTAAAAGCAGGCCATCCCCTGCTCAATAACGGTATTAGAACATCAATTTTGGTTGAACATGGAGGTGTCTCAATAAATAGTCTCAAGGCTTTATTAACCAAATTATAAACTGCTTAAGCCCATGAATACGATGTCTCACAAAGTGTTGCTTGCCTCGGCTGCCATGCTTGTCAGTGTATGCGTTCCCTTGCTTTCAGTCGCCGCCGGCAATGCGCCGGGACTCTGGCCAGGCAGACAGGCGGACGGCTCCATGTTGCTGCCCAACCAATGGTCGCTGCGGCCGGCGGGAACGGATGTTGAACTTGGAGATTTTCCCGTCAACATCGCCGTATCGCCTGACGGCAAATTCGCGGCCGTGCTGCACTGTGGTTACAGCCAGCACGAGGTTGTCATCGTGGATCTGGCCGCACAAAAAATCATTGATCGCGCGAAGCTTGGTGAAGCATTTTACGGGATCACCTTTTCCGGCGACGGACGCAGGCTGTTCTGCAGCGGTGCGAGCATGGAGGTCGCTTATTTTTTTGATTTTGCAAAGGGAAAACTCGGTGAACGCCAAGAGGTCCGGCTGCGACCGGCAAAAGAATTGGGCGTGCCGGCAGGACTCGCAATTGATCCCGCTGGAAAAACATTGTTCGTGGCGGATCTCTGGAGCGGCCGCATTTCCTGCGTGACATTGCGTGACAAAACCGTTGAAGACATCCTGCTCTCCACCAATGCCGTATCCTTACCGACAGTGAAGTCAAAGCCGGCGGAAGACTTTGATACGGCCGCCGCCAAGAAGCGTGCCCGCGCCATCGAGCTTTCGGATGCCGCAGATTTGAATGGTTCTTTTCCTTACGCCTGTGTTTTGGACTCAAAGCGAAATCTTTTGTATGTCAGCCTGTGGGGCGAGGCCGCCGTGGCCGTGGTGGATCTCAAGACCAAACAGTTATTGTCCCGGTGGCCGACGGGCGAACATCCGTGTGAGATGGCGTTGAGCAAAAATGGCAAAAGGCTTTTCGTCGCGAATGCGAATGACAACACCGTTTCCGTGCTGGACACGCAAACGGGTCGCGCGACGGAAACTTTATGGGCGACCCTCTTTCCAAACTCGCCGCGCGGGGCGACGCCCAACAGTCTGGCGCTTTCGCCCGATGAAAAAACTTTGTTCGTCGCCAACGCGAACATCAATGCCATCGCGGTTTTTGATATTTCGGAGCCGGCGCATGGCCGTTGTCTGGGGTTCATTCCCAGCGGCTGGTATCCGACCTCGGTGCGGGTGACGCCAGATGGAAAACGGCTTTTGATCGCGAACGGGAAGGGTGACACCGCCAAAGCCAATCCACAAGGACCGCAGCCGGTGGCTGGCAAATCCAAGGCGGAATACATTGCCAGCCTGTTCAAAGGCACTTTGAGCGTCGTGAAACTGCCGTCGAAAGAAGATTTGGCACCACAGATGGCGGCGTGGACGACCACCGTTTTGAAATGCACGCCCTTGCGGCCCGACGCTTCCGTGGTGGCGGCGCGACCGGAGAACAATCCGGTTCCGGGCAAGGTGGGTGATAAAAGCCCGATCACGCATTGCATTTACATCATCAAAGAGAACCGCACTTATGACCAGATGTTTGGCGACATAGCCGAAGGCAATGGTGACCCCAAGTTGTGCTTGTTCCCCGAACATGTGACGCCGAATTTGCACAAGCTGGTCCGTCAATTCGTGCTGCTGGATAATTTTTATGCGGACGCGGAAGTCAGCGCCGACGGACACGAATGGTCCATGGGTGCCTACGCCTCGGATTTTGTCGAGAAAACCTGGCCACTGAATTATGGTCATAAGAAGACAAAATTCCCTTATCCAAGCGAAGGTGTTTTTACGATCTCCTCGCCTGGCAACGGCTATCTCTGGGATCGGGCACAAGCAGCGGGCGTGAGCTATCGGAGTTATGGAGAATTTGTGCAAAATCCGACCGGGGATCATCCGGCCACCACCAAGCTCAAGGCGTTGCAGGGTCACTTTGATCCGTGGTTTCATGGTTTCGGTTTGGATTATCCCGATGCCAAACGTGCCGAACGGTTCATCAGCGAATTGAAACGCTTTGAAAAAGAAGGCGACATGCCGCGTTTGCAAATCGTCCGTCTGCCCAATGACCACACGCATGGCGTCACCGTCGGCGAACGCACGCCCACGGCGTATGTGGCGGGCAACGACGCGGCGCTCGGCCAGTTGGTTGAGGCGGTCAGTCATTCCATATTCTGGACGAACACCGCCATTTTTGTGGTTGAAGACGATGCGCAAAACGGCCCCGACCATGTGGACGCGCATCGCACCGAGGCGCTGGTCATCAGCCCTTACACGCAGCATGGCGCGGTGGATTCGACGATGTATTCCACGAGCAGCATGTTGCGCACGATGGAGTTGATCCTAGGATTGCAGCCGATGACGCAATTTGACGCGGCCGCGACGCCCATGTTTAATTCATTTCAACCGGTCGCGGATCCCGCACCCTACGTTGCCCTGCCGGCCAACATGGATTTGCACGCCACCAACGACGTGGCCGTCTGGGGGGCCAAGGAAAAATTTAACTTCGTCAAGGAAGACGCCAACGATGACATCAAATTTAACGAGGTCATCTGGCGCTCCGTGAAAGGCGGAAATCATCCAATGCCCGCCCCAAAACATGCGGGTTTTGTGATGGCCAGCAATCTTCCCGATGACGACGACTGAACATTTTTTCTGGAATAACTGGCGGCGGACTGTCCTGAAATTGTTTGTTCAGGGCTTGCTTCTCATGTTGGTGGCAATGTTTGCCGGAAGGAGCTTCGCCGCCGGACCAATGACCGCTGTCATTCCTTTGTCGCAGGCACACGCCCACAATGACTACGAGCATGCCCGGCCTTTGTTGGACGCGTTGAACGAAGGTTTCTGCAGCATCGAGGCGGACATCTGGTTGACGAACAACCAACTGCTGGTGGCGCACGACCTTGCCGACACAAAACCCGGACGCACGTTGCAATCGCTCTATCTTGATCCGTTGCGCGAGCGCATCCATCAGAACGGCGGCCATGTGTATGCGAAAGGAGTTTCTTGCACGTTGCTCATTGATGTGAAGTCCGCAGCCGAACCCACGTATGCCAGCCTGCGACAAGTGCTGCAAAAATATTCGGACATTCTGACAACCTTTACTTCCACGAACATCGTGACCAACGCGCTCACCGTGATCATTTCTGGTAATCGGGCGAAGAATGTAATGGCGGCGGAGAGCTTGCGCTACGCAGCCATTGACGGACGCTTGGCTGATTTGGAAACCGGTGCTTCAACCAGCCTCATCCCCCTAATCAGCGACAATTGGAACCAGAACTTTAAGTGGCGTGGAACTGGTCCGCTGCCAGAGAACGAGCGTAAAAAATTGCGGCAGATCGTCCAGCGCGCACACGACCAGAGCCGTCGCATCCGTTTCTGGGCGGCCCCGGATAATCCTGCCGGATGGCACGAACTCACGCTGGCGGGCGTGGATTTGATCAGCACGGATGATCTGGCCGGGCTGGCAAAATTCCTCCACGCCCGGACTCCTTGATCCCAAAAAAACGTCACCGTTCTGAAGCTTGTTTGCCTTCGTTTTGGAACAAATTTTTCTGAACCGCCCCGACTGTTACGCTTCGGTTAAATCAATCCTTTGAAATTTTTACCCAGCCTGAAGGAAGGCTGAAAGCGAACATCCCGGGGTCTTGTTGGTAAAAGTGCCGGCAGGATAAAGTGTCGTTCTTGGCAGCCATCGCCGCCGAGACCAGAACCGACACTTTATCAAAATGAAATCCAAAACCCATCCAAGCCCTGTATGTCGCCGCGAAAACGGTGACATTTTGTCCGCATCCAAAAATCCGCTGTTCAAGAATTTACTGGCCGCCCTGACCGGGGTGGTGGTTGCAGGTTTGATGGCGGCAGTCTCACCGTTGGCTCGGGCCGCCGATGCGCCGCCGCATAACATTTCAGCCGCCAACCTCAGCGTGGTGCAAAATGACAGCGGTAACACTGCCGACTCCGTGACCGTGGACGCGACGCTTTCGATCAATGACATGCGGGTGCGGCCAGGCTCAAACCGTGGTGATTATAATTTGCAGATTGGTGACACGGTCACCAATGACCTTGCCGAAGGCTTGGTGCTCGTATCCATCGCCGAAAACGGCCGCGACAATGGTGAGCTGGCCGATGAACAAAAGAATTACGCCGCGCCAGCATTTGATGGCAACGCCAATGGTTATTGGGCGGTCATTCAGGATCTCACGAGCAGCCGTGCGGAATTTAACATCAATTGTTCCGTGGCCTATTTTCGCTACGACGACTGGCTGTGTGGCTGGGCGCGCAATGCCACCGCCGTCAATGGCGGAACCAACAATTTTTTCACCGCCTCTCCCGGCCTGGTGTTGGGCGACAGCTCGCAGACAAGCGGCTACAACTTGAAGTGGGTCAAGAACGGAGAATTCCGGGTGAACCTGCTCGACAAGGGCTACGACTCCACCACCAACCCCGGCGTCCTGCTGGTGAACCATGCCAAGAACGAGGGCAATTACTGTTCTTCCGTCGCCAACGCCGACGGAACCTGGGAGATTTATGTCAAAGACAACTTCGCCAACGCAAAGTCCCTGGAGCAGGATCCGCTGGCATTTGTTTTTATTCCTAAAACAAACACGCTGGTGGTGTCCGGCAAATTTGGCCTCGATGCCACCGGCACCAATGCCGAGATCTTGATATACAGCGGAGACACCCCGGGCTTTTCCGTGACCAACTTCGACGTGGGCCGTTATCGGCTGACGATTCCTGGCGGCTCGCCGGATGCCGGCGTGCTCGTTCTTTCGTCCGAAGGCGGCAAGACGATCAATTTCGACAACACGGTGAGTTACGAACCGGACGGTGATGGCTGGATTATCGAGTCGCGCGACTGCGGCACTTTCCCACCGCCGCTGGAAGCCTGCACCAATGAACCGGTTTGCTCATTCGTCTATATTCCCGCCGCGTCAGCGGGGGTGGCGGTGACGCCCACCAACACTTTGGTCACTTCCGAATTCGGTTTGACGGCCTCGTTCGATATTCAATTGGATCTGGCTCCAACCAATGATGTCACCATCAATTTTTCCTCCAGCAACCCTTCTGAGGGCGCTCTCTCCGTAAATTCGGTCACGTTCGATTCCAGCAACTGGAACATTCCACAAACAGTCAGCATCATCGGCCAGGATGACGCGGTGGCGGACGGGCCGGTGAGTTACAGTGTGGTGTTCGACACGATTGTGAGCGATGACTTGCGCTACAACGGACTGAAACCGGCCGATGTTTCGGTCGTCAATGTGGACGATGAGCAGCCTGGTATCACGGTCACGCCCACCTCGGGTTTGACAACTTCCGAATCCGGATCGCAAGCCACCTTCATGGTTTTCCTCAATCGCCCGCCGACGGGTGATGTGATCATCGGCCTTGATTCGGATAACATAAACGAAGGCACGGTTTCGCCCAATTCGGTTAGTTTCACACCGGATAACTGGAGCACTCCGCAAACTGTCACGGTGACGGGCATCCGCGATTTCCGGAAGTACGGTGACCAAGCTTATCAAATCGTTACCGCGCCCGCCGTCAGCGCCGATTTGAACTATGATGGGGTCAACCCGGCGGATGTCTCCCTGGTGAACATTGATATTGATAATCCCGCGATAATTTGGAGCTACGCAACACCGGTGGCTGTGCCTGAAGGAGGCACAACCACTTATTCAGTGGTGCTCGCCACGCAGCCGGATTCAAATGTGGTGGTCAGCGTTACGTCCAGCGACACTTCGATTGCCACCGTCTATCCAGACACGT
>Ga0310811_10004826_pt1 | contig 16992 bp, 17 predicted proteins | sample YCmetagenome_FD_207642 | JGI IMG/M metagenome (GOLD analysis project Ga0310811, IMG submission 207642) | Soil microbial communities from experimental microcosm in Duke University, North Carolina, United States - YC | ecosystem: Engineered > Artificial ecosystem > Soil microcosm > Unclassified ...
GGAAGAAGGGTGCGGCCACGACGTTGGGTGTCCAGGGGATTAGCCCGCGAGCTTCTGAAGGAGCTCGCGGGTAATCTTCCGGCAGTAACCCTAGGCCCGGTTGAGGTTGAAGACCCTCTCCGCGTTTGTCTGGAAGAACTGCTTCTTCTCGGCCACGGTCAGCGGCAGGTCGTCCTGCCAGCGGACCTCGTCCACCTGGTACTCGTACGGGTAGTCCATCGCGTACATGACGCGGTCAGGGCCGAGGACCTCACGGCAGAACATGATCGCCGGGGCCCAGGACATGCCGCTGGTGGTGATCCAGACGTTGCGGCGCATGTACTCAGAGACCTTGAGTTCGATCGGCTGCATGGACTCGTAGCGCTTGGAGCGGACGGTCGCGGCGTGCATGTAGTCCAGGCGGTACAGCCAGAATGGCAGCGCCTCGCCGAGGTGGCCGACGACGAACTTAAGGTTCGGGAACCGGTCGAAGACGCCCTTGGTGATCAGCCGCAGCAGGTGCGTGCCTGTCTCCACGGCGAAGCCCCAGATCGCGCCGTCGAGGCCGGCGTCGAGCATGGGCTGGATGAAGTTCTTCGGCGCGGTATTGGGGTGCAGGTAGATCGGGGTGCCCAGCGCCTCCGCCGCTTCAAGGATCGGGAAGAACTTCGGGTCGTCCAGGTACTCGCCCTGGGTGTGGCTGTTGATGATCACGCCGTTGAAGCCCAGGGAGTGGCCCCGCTCGATCTCGCGCGCCGAGTACTCGGGGTCCTGCGGGGCGACTGCGGTGAGCCCGTAGTAGCGGTCCGGGTGGCGCTTGATCGCCTCGGCGAGCTGATCGTTGGCGAGGGTCGCCATGGCCTTGGCGACGTCGGTGCGAAGCGGCTGGGCGCCCGGGGAAGTCAGCGACAGGATGGCTTTGTCGATGCCGGCGTCATCCATTGCCTTGATCCGCTTGTCATCCAGGTCCTGCAGGTGCTCAAGGATGAACCGCGGCCGCTCGGCGGTGGCGGTGCCGTAGAAGGACCAGAGGCTGCGGAAGCCGGGGTCGTCGAACTCAGGGTCGTCGAGCAGGGCGAGCCACTCTTTGACGATCTCCGGGGTGGCGAATGCTTCCTCGGTCGCGATGCGCAGGTAACCCTGGCTACCTCCGGTCTGCGGTGCCGGAGTGCTCGTTGGCGGGAAGGTAGGCAGGGTCACTGGGCTGCTCCTTGTCCTTGGGTTCTTAGGGCTACTGGGTCAGGGTGATGGCCTGGGTGGGACAGAGAAACACCGCGTCCTCGGCTACATCAGTCTCCGCCGCATCGATCTCGCTGCGGAAGATCAGCTCGCCAGCCTCATCGAACGAAAAGATTTCTGGCGCGTGTGCGGCACAGGCGCCCTGCCGCTGGCAGGCGGTGCGGTCCACGCTGATCTTCGCGGTCACTGGTTGTCTCCTTCACGGAAGGTGAGGCGGGCGGGAAGGCTGAGCGGGCCGTGGTTGACGAAGCTGGCCTGGTAGGGGACCTGCGACGGCGGCTTGATGAGCTCGAAGCTCTGGAGTTGCTCGACGAGCTGCTCGATCACGACGCGGCCTTCGAGCCGGGCGAGCGCCGAGCCGATGCAGGCGTGCGCGCCCTTGCCGAAGGCGACGTGCGCCGCCGCGTTCGGCCGGTCGAGCCGCATGTGCGGGCAGTCCGCCCAGGCCGCTTCGTCTTGGTTGGCCGAGCCGTAGAGGACGAAGACGCGCGCCCCTTCCGGGATGACGCTACCGCCCACCTCGGCGTCGGCCATGGCGAGCCGGTAGAAGCCCTGGATCGGCGACTCCAGGCGCAACGACTCCTCGATGAAGGGCTGGATCAGCTTCGGGTCTTCTTGCAGGTGCTCGAAGATCCCCTTCGCGTGGCCGAGGAGCGCGATGCTGCTTGAGATGTGGTGCGTGGTCGTGATGTTCCCGGCGACGAGCAGCTCGGCGGTAAAACGGACACCCTCGTGCCTGGTGAGCTCGCCGGCTTTCTCCGCCGCCGCGATCTGGGACAGGACGCTGCTGTCGACGACGCCGTCCCATCGGTCGAGCAGCTCGCCGATGTAGGCGGTGAACTCGTCCTGGACCTGCTGCCTGCGGGCCTCGTCGCCGACGTGGTGCCCTACCGACGACGTGATCTCCTCCGACCACTCGCGGAACTTCGCCACGTCTTCGAGCGGGACGCCGAGCACCATGCTGATGACCCGCACGGGCAGGAGCGCGGCCAGGTCACGGACGAAGTCGACGTCGCTGAGGTCGCGCAGCCGCTCGACGTGCTCCCTGGCGAGCTGCCTGACCTGCGGTTCCCAGGCGGCGACCTTGGACGGGGTGAACGCGCGGTTGACGATCGAGCGGCGCCGGGCGTGCACCGGGTCGTCGGACATCAGCAGCAGCGGGGTCAGTGCGCGCGGGTCCGCCGGCGCGTCCGCGGCCACCACCCGCCCGACCGTGTTGCGGGAGGAAAAGGTCTTCCCGTCGCGGAGCACGCGGATCACGTCGTCGTGCCGGGAGACCACGTAAGCGTCGATCTCGGGGGCGTAGCGGACTCCCTCGTCCCTGAGCTGCCGGTAGATGTCGGCAGGGCACCGCAAGGAGTCCTGGTCGTGGCTGACGAGTGGTGACAGTGCGCTCATAGCGCGGAGCCTATCTTGCGACCTCCCAGTATACGCAATAGTCGATACAAAAGTTCTGTATAGAGGAATTATCATCCACAAACATGGGGTGGTGTTGGTTGTTGCGATGATATATTCCACAAAAAAGAATTTCTGATGGGGTTGTACCGCAGGCGGACCCAAGTTATGGTCCCGTTCACTACTACCGGACGGGAGCCTTCAGACCATGGCACAGATCGCCCTCGGGATCGGGACGTCACACGGCCCGCAGCTGAGCACTCCGCCGGAGGAGTGGGGCCAGCGTGCGTCGGCTGACCGCCGCAACTCCGAGCTCGCTTTCCGTGGCGCGGACTACACCTTCGACGAGCTCAGCAAGCTCCGTGACGCCGCGTTCGCACCCGAGTGCGGGCTTGATGTGCAGCGTGAGCGCCACGCGCGCAGCCGCGCGGCGATCGACGAACTTGGCCGCATCATCCGCGCGGCCGACATCGACGTCCTGGTGATCGTCAGCAGCGACCACAAGGAGATCTACGGCGACGAGCTGCTCCCCCAGTTCGCCATCTACTGGGGCGAGACAATGCAGCACGAGCCGTACACGGAGGAGCAGCTGGCTGGCATGCCGCCAGGGCTCGCGGTCGCCGAGGTCGCTAACCAGCCGGCGCAGTCCGAGGTCAGACGGGGGCACGCCGCACTCGGCCTGCACCTGATCCATGAGGTAAGCAAGGCCGGGTTCGACCCCGGCGCGGCCAAGGTGCTGCCGGCGGGCAAGTGGGAGAACCACAGCATCCCGCACGGCTGGGGTTTCATCCTGCAGCAGGTGCTCGGCGGGCACGACCTGATCCCGATCGTCCCGGTGTTCGTCAACACGTTCTGGCAGCCGAACCCGCCGACCGCCAGCCGCTGCTACGACTTCGGCGTCGCGCTCGGCGCGGCGATCTCCTCGTTCCCCGAGGACCTGCGGGTCGGTGTGGTCGCCTCCGGCGGGCTCAGCCACTTCGTCGTCGACGAGGAGCTGGACCGCGGCTTCCTGCAGGCGCTGATCGACAAGGACAAGGAGTTCCTTGTCTCGCTCAAGGACGACGAGCTCCGCTCCGGCACCTCCGAGCTGCGCAACTGGGTCGCGGTCGGCGGCGCTCTGGCGAGCGGCGACCTCACGGCCCAGGTCGTCGACTACGTGCCGTGCTACCGCTCGGAAGCGGGAACCGGTTGCGCCATGGCGTTCATGGCCTGGCAGTCGTGACGGGTTTGCGCCGAGTTCCTGACCCGCTTGACCAGATCGTCAAGGCGGACAACGACGCGATCACTTCGGCCAAGCAGTACTGGGGTGGCTGACCTCCCCAGCTGATGAGATAACGCAATAGAGCAGACTTCGCTGACCGCCGGGCAGGGCACACCTCGCTGCCGGGCGGTCAGCGAAGGCATGTACTACGAGCTAAAGGAAGCGAATGCTTGACAGGCTGCGCGCGCTCGACACCTGCGCGGTGTCGGACGCGCTTGACACGTTGAAGCTGCCTGGTGCGACTACCGGCATCCGGCCGCTGTGGGCGGTCACGGAGCCGGTGGTGGGCCGGGCACGCACGGTCCAGGCAGGTCCCCGGCAAGACGGCAAGCCGGCGCAGCACATCGCGGCGGCGGCGATCGAAGCGGCTGACACCGGCGACGTGCTCGTGATCGCCAACAACGGGCGTACCGACGTGTCGTGCTGGGGCGGCATCCTCACCCTCGCCGCGCGCAGGAACGGCATCGGCGGCGTCGTCATCGACGGCGCCTGCCGTGACATCGCCGAGAGCGCGGAGCACGGCTTCCCTGTGTTCGGCCGGGCCGTTGTGCCGGTCAGCGCGCGGGGCAGGATCGTGCAGCTCGCGATGGACGAGCCGGTCGAGTTCGCCGGGGTCACCGTACGCCCGGGCGACGTGGTGTTCGCCGACCAGAACGGCACGGTCTTCATTCCCGCCGCCGAGCTCGACCGGGTCGTGGCGCTCGCCGAGCGCATCGTCGCGCGGGAAAGTGCGATGGCGGAGGCGGTCCTCGCGGGCAACCCGGTGACCGAGGTAATGCACGACAGCAAGTTCCCCACGATCGAGGAGCCCACCATCAAGGAGACAGCGCAATGACAGCCCATCCCCTTGCCGGATTCTCAACGGCCACCGTGTCGGATGCGCTCGACCGGCTGGGCCGGCCCGGGTCACTGCTAGGCATCGCGCCGCTGTTCGACGGCGCGCGGCTGTGCGGCCCCGCGTTCACGGTCCGCTACGTGACGGCGGGCTCGCCCCCCGGGACCGTCGGCGACTACCTGGACGACGTACCGCCAGGCGGCGTGGTGGTGCTCGACAACGGCGGCCGGGTCGACTGCACGGTGTGGGGCGACATCCTCACCGCCATGGCCAACCAGCGCGGCGTGGCGGGCACGGTCATCGACGGCGTCTGCCGTGATGTCCAGCGCGCTCTCGGCCTGTCGTACCCGATCTACAGCCGCGGCCGGTTCATGCGCACCGGCAAGGACCGGGTGGAGGTCTCCGACGTCAACCGGCCGGTCACGGTCGGCGGCGTCCAGGTGCGGCCGGGCGACTTGCTCCTCGGCGATGCCGACGGCGTGATCGCGGTCCCGCAGGAGATCACCGACGAGGTAGCGGAGATCTGCGCGGTGATCTCCGAGCGCGAGGAAGCCATCCTCAAGGACGTGCTGGCCGGCGGCAGCATTGCCGAGGCCAGGCGTAGCCACGGCTACCACCTGCTCCAGCGCAAGGGCACGGCGGAAGCAGAGGCCTAACCCGTCGACCCGGTCCGGTGGCCCGACGACGCGGGCCGCCGGGCCGATCCACCAGTTACCGTCCCGGCCAGCTGGGGCTGCGCAGCTGCTCCTGGATGAGTTCGGCGGCGTGCTGCACGTCCGGGGCCAGGGCGCGGATACCCGCGAGGTTGCCTGCCCGCATGCTCGGCACCGCGACGCTTACCGCCGCGAGCGGGCCCCCTGCCGCGTCGACCAGCGCGACCGCTACCGCCGAAACACCGTCGGAGCTCTCCTCCCAGTTAAGCGCATACCCCTGGCGCCGCACCTGGGCGAGTTCAAGCATCAGCTGGTGCTTGGTGGAGATCGAGGCGGGGGTTGCCGCGGGCAGTTCCTCACTGGGATAGCGCCGGTTGAGCTCGGTGTCTGGTAGCGCGGCGAGCAGCGCCTTCCCGATCGCCGACGCGTGCGCGAAGCGGACGATGCCCGTGCGGCTGCCTACCCGGACCGCCGATAGGCCCTCGCGGCACTCGATGAAGCGAGCCATCGTTCCCTCAAGGATCGCCAGGCTGCTGGTCTCCCTGGTCTGGTCCCGCAACTGCTCAAGGACCGGCTCGGCGATCCGCCTGATATCGATGCGGCTGATGGCCGCCATACCGATTGCGTGGAGCGCCGGCCCTGGCCTGTAGACGCCATTGGGCTTATCTTGCATCAAGAAGTCCCTGCGGCGGAGGGCCGACAGCAGGCGGTGCGCCGTCGAGCGGGCCACCCCAAGCAGCTCAGCGGCTTCCGACACGCGCAGCGCCTGCCGCTCCGCCACCAACTGCAGCAGCCAGAGCGCGTTGTCAACAGACGTCAGCCTGTCGCTCGGCGCGGCCGCCACCTCCTGCACTTCATTCGCCATAGCGGAAAAATACCTTATCTAATCCCAGATAGAAGAAAGTCAGGCCAACTATTTTGGGGCGTTTTTCTGTGGGCTGAGGCAGATAGCCGCAACGCACCGGCGAACGGGACTGCCAGCGGCAACCACGGGAGACGTACTCGGCGCCGAAGGCGCCGTCCCGGGCGCCGCCCGGCGAGGGGGAATGGGGGAGGGACTCCCCCATGCTCGGGGGGGTCACCGGGGGTCATTCCCCCCGGGGGGGAGATAAGGAAAAGTCGTCGGCATATAAGCGACTGTCATGACCCCGCCGCATGACCGGGGGCCCGCCAGGAACTAGCGTTAGCTGCTGTGACGATCGTTCCTGATGCGAAGGACTGGACGTGGGTGCTGCGGCAGCCATGCCCGGAGTGTGGCCTTGACACGAGTTCGTTCGACCGGGAGGACATCCCGGCGATGATCCGTGTGAACGCGGCCGCCTGGCGGGCGCCCCTTGGCGCATCGGACGCGGTGCGCCGCCCCCGGCCAGACAAGTGGTCCGCGCTGGAGTACGGCTGCCACGTGCGCGACGTCCTGAAGCTGTATGACTACCGGCTCAGCTTGATGCTGGCCGAGGACAACCCCCTCTACCCGAACTGGGATCAGGACGAGACCGCGATCGCGGACCGCTACGACACCCAGGACCCGGCCACCGTCGCCGGGGAACTCGCGGCAGCAGCGGACGAGATAGCGGCACGGTTCAGCGGCGTCAGCGAGGCGCAGTGGGAGCGCCCCGGCCGCCGGGGCGACGGCGCGGTGTTCACCGTGGAAACGTTCGCCCGCTACTTCATCCACGACCCCGTCCACCACCTGTACGACGTAACGGGCACCCGCCACACCGCGTAACCTTCGCCATCTCAGGCCGGGGTCGCTTCGAGGATCGACACGTCCGACATGGTCGGGACTACCCGGTCAAGGCGGAAGCCGGCCTTGTTCAGGAGTTGTCCGTGCTCGTCGCGGGTGCGCTGCCTGCCCCCGACGATCCACAGCATCATGACGTCCATGATCTTGGACCAGTCAGGTCCCGGGATGTCGGCAATGATGTTCTCGATCACCAGGAGCCGAGCCTGTGGCGGCGCGGCCTTCCGCACCGCGGACAGCAGCGCCACGGTCTGGTCGTCCGGCCAGTCGTGGATGACGTCCATGATCAGGTAGGTGTCGGCGGCGGGCAGCGGGTCCGTGAAGAAGTCCCCGGCCTGGAGGCTGACCTGGTCCGAGGCCACCGCCTGCGCGTGCTCGATCACCGGCGGAAGGTCGAAGAGCACGCCGACCGCCGCGGGCACGGTGGCAAGCACGGCCTGCAGCAGGTGGCCCAAGCCGCCGCCGATGTCGGCGATAGCGCGGCTGGCCGAGAAGTCGTAGGCGGCGGTGACGCTGGCGATCTGGAGGCGCGCCTTGGCGGTCATCGCCCGGTTGAAGAACTGGCCGAAGGCGGGATCAGCGTGAACTAGCGCGAAGAACCCGTCAAGGCCCGTCTTCGAGGGAGTCGGCATTCCGGTCTGGAGTGCGTAGTCAAAATAGCCCAGGTGCTCCGCGGCGGTCGGGGTGCCGTATATCGCGACGAAATCCCGCATGGAGTACGGATGGTCGGCGCGCAGCAGTTGCGACGCGCCGGTATGGGCGAAGTGGTCCCCGCTGGACGCGAAGACGCCGTGCGCGGCGAGCAGCCGGAGCATGCGGCGCAGCGCGTCGGGATTAACACCAGTATCCGCTGCCAGTTCCACGGCAGTGCGCGGAGTGTCGCCGAGCGCGTCGGCGACTTTGAAGTTCGTCACGGAGGTCAGGCAGTGCCCGACAAGGAGGCCACCGAGCGCCTCCGTCAGCGTGTCAAAGGGCGTTTGCCCTGCAGACGGCTGTGCCATAGGGGCATATTAGGCGCGGCATTAAGCTGCTGAAAAGATTATCCGGCCATTCCCTCAAAAGCGCGCAATTCACTTCAGTAATTATTTATTACGCGCCATACAAATAGAGGCGACAAAAGGTGCGAAAGCGATAAATCCAAAAACGAAATCATAGCCCACACCTCAGCGGAGGTGGTCGTGGTGTCACCTGCGGCTGGGGTGGTGGCATCCTTTCGGCGGCTGGGCGGCACACGCGAGACTGGGTCCGGAGGAGGCGGCGCGAGGGAGGCGCGGTGCGGGCTATTTGGGTGATCCTGGCGGCCAGGTCCCGTACTCACTGGCGAGGGTGGCTGCTGCTGACCCTGCTGGTTATGGTCGGTACGGGGGTTGTCCTCGCGGCAATCACGGCTAGCCGCCGTGCTGATTCGGCATTTCCCCGGTTCGTCGCGGGCCACGGGTACGACGCGATCGTCTACGCCAACGGGCCGCTGCCATTGGCACACCTGCCGACGGTATCTTCGGTTGTCCAGATAGAGGCGCCCTTCCACGGCACGATCGGGTGCTCGTGCGGGAAGGTGATCAGCGACGGCGACTTTGCCATCCGCGAGGTGTCAGCGTCGGCGCTGCCACAGGTAGTCAAGCTGATCAGCGGGCGGATGCCGTCGCCCGGCGCCCCAGACGAGGCGCTGGTGTCATTCACTATGCAGCGCGACTACGGGATCGGGCCTGGCACGGTGATCCGGCTGCCCATGGCGGCCGCCTCGCAGTGGCCGGAGATCCGCAAGTCCCTAGACGGCACCAGTGCTCCGCCGCCCAAGCCGCTGGGGCCGGTCATCGACGTGCGGGTGACAGGCATCGTCGCCGCCGAGAGCGAGTTCCCCGCCGGACAGGGCGTCTCCTACGACCTGTACCCATCCGCGGCCTTCATCGCCGCTACCCGGAGCACGCCTGCGTTGCCGTTCTACTACGTGCGGTTCCGGCACGGGGCGGCGGACTTCCCGGCGTTCGAGGCGACGGTAGTCGGCCGGTACGGCGCCGGAGTCGAGGATCTCCACGGGCTCGCGGCGGCCATTTCGACGTCGATCCGCCCGCAGGCCGTCGCCTGGTGGATTTCGGGAGCACTCGCGGCGCTGGCCGCGCTCGCCGCGACTGGGCAGGCGCTTGCCCGGCAGGCGGCGGCGGATTCGACGGATGGCCGCGTGCTCGCGGCGCTCGGGCTGCGTTCACGGCAGTTCGCCGCGCTGATCCTGCTGCGGACCCTGGGCATCGGTGTCCTCGGTGGCTTGGGCGGGGTCGTGCTGGCCACCCTGCTGTCGGCGTTCGTGCCGGTCGGTGAGGCGCGGCTGGCCGACCCGACACCCGGGCTCGCCGTCGACTGGCCGGTCGCCGGCTGCGGCTTCGCCGCCGCGGTGGCAGCTGTTCTCCTGCTCGGTGCGCCGCCGATGTTGCGTACTGCTTCGCGGTTCGCTAGCCGCGGCGAGCCCATGGCGGCGCGGCCAGCCCGCGACGGGCTGCTGCTCGGGTTGCCAGTCTCCGTGGCCCTCGGGATCAGGCGTGCCCTGTACCGGGGCCGTGGCGCCAGCGCGCCGCCGGTGCGGACCGGGCTCGCGGGGTCGGTCCTCGCGGTCGGGGCACTATCGGCGATCGCTGTGTTCGGGGCCAGCCTGTCGCACCTGGTCGCCTCGCCGTCCCTGTACGGCGCCCCCTTTCAGGCCTTCTACATGGACGCGGGGCCCGGGTCCGTAGCGCCGGCTGCCCTGGTCAGCCAGCTCGAACACGACTCAGCCCTCGACCAGATCACGCTGCTGGTCTCACCGCGGCTCACCATCGACGGCGCGAGCGTGCGGGCACTGGCCGTCCAGCCAGTGCGGGGGGCGGTGCTGCTGTCCGCCGCGGACGGACGGCTTCCGGTCGGCGGCCATGAGATCGCGCTTGGGACGGGGACCCTGCGCTCTGTCGGCGCGCACATCGGTGACACGGTCCGGGTAGCCGTGCAGGCCCCGGATGACGACGCTATTACCCGTACGTCCACGTTTACGGTCGTCGGGACGCTGCCGTTCCCGGCCGATTTCGGGACCGGCGGCATTGGCACCGGGGCGGCGCTGACGACTAGGGCTTACCTGGACGCCGAGTGCCCGCCTGCCCTCACGCTCCCCGCCCTGGGCAAGTGCCGCCAGGCGGCTGGAGCCGAGCCGACCGGGGACCTGCCGCCCGAGGCCGTCCTTGTCCATGCCGTTCCTGGCCCCGTCGGCACTGCGGCGCTCGCCCGTCATGCGCAGCAAAACCAGGGCAACGTGTCCGCTCCCACCGTGCCCACCGCCCTGGTGAGCTTCGGCGAGTCGGCCAACTTCCCGTTGCTCGTCGCCGTCGTGGTGGCGGTGTGCGGCCTCGCCACGCTCGCCCACCTGCTGGCGGTCAGCGTGTCCCGCAGGCGCAAGGAGAGTGGCCTGCTCAAGTCCCTCGGCCTCATCCGCGGCCAACTGGCGGCGATCGTCTTCTGGCAAGCCGCCACCGTGGCCGTCGTGGGCGTGGCCGTCGGCATTCCACTCGGCCTGGCCGTGGGCCGCGTCATCTGGACCACGTTCGCCGCCAACCTCGGCGTGGTCCCGCTCGCGGTTGTCCCCGGTTGGCTCATCGCAGCGATCGCAGCCGGCTTTATCGCCACCGCGTTGGCGATCGCTGCCCTCCCCGCAGCCGCGGCCGCGCGCACCAGGACAAGCCAGATGCTGCGCACCGAATAAAGCGGCGAAGGGGCGCTGCGCCCCCGCCGCGACCTGCAGGGGATTAGGCGGCGCTGGTGCCCAGGTAAGCCTCCCACTGGGGGTCACCGTCGAACTGAGCGCCAATCAGGCGCCAGTGAGCGCCCTTCGGGACAGCGGGAGCAACGGGGAGAATCCAGCCGAGTTCGGATAGCAGGCGGTCGGCTTTGCGATGGTTGCACATCTGGCAGGCGGCGACGCAGTTCTCCCAGGCATGCTGACCACCTCGACTCCGCGGGATCACGTGGTCAATAGTCTCGCCGTGCCGACCGCAATACACGCACTTGTAGTTGTCCCTGCGCATGAGCGCCGCCCGGGTGAGCGGGACGCGGTTGCGCTGCGGGAGGCGCACGTAGCGCCTGAGTCTGATGACGGATGGGGTAACCACTTGGACCGTGGCGGAGTGAAGGAGTCTCCCGCCCGTGTCCTCATGCACGATCTCTGCCTTGTCGCCCAGGACCAGGCATACGGCCCGCCGGAGTCCGACGGTGGTGAGTGGCTCGTAGGTGACGTTAAGCAGTAGGACGCGACGCACCAGGCACCTCCGCAGGTACCGTTGTGAGGCGCCGCTCACACCACCGAGACCGGGTCTGTCCCAGCGTGGCCGAAGCCACGTGCCTCCGCCAAACACTTCTAGAGTACTAGGCAATCCGTGGATTCTCGGTTAATGGCTGGTAACGAGCTTTGGTTAAGGTGCGGTTATGGCTTCATTTCCTGGCGGCTACCCCGCCGCGCGCCGGCTTGACCTGGTTGAGGAACTGCACGGGCACCAGGTCGCCGATCCCTATCGCTGGCTGGAAGATCCTGACTCGGCGGAAACCCAGCGCTGGCTCGCCGCGCAGGAATCGCTGTGGGAGCGTTACCGCGAGGGCCTGACCCACCGGGAAGCGTTCACCGCGCGGGTGCGTGAACTGCTGCGCGTCGGGTCTGTCGGCCCGCCGACGTGGCGCGGAACCACCCGCTTCGCCATGCGCCGCGATCCGGACCAGGAGCACGCGGTCCTCTATGTCTCAGATCATGAAATTTCCGGAATGTCGGGCGCGCCAGCGCCCGACATTCCGGAAGGTAGCAATATTCCGGAAGGGAGCGGCATCCCAGAAGGCGGCGGCATCCCGGAAGGCAGCGCTGAGCGCGCCCTGATCGATCCAAGCGCGATCGACCCGACCGGGCGGACCACTCTTGACGCCTGGCAGCCGGATAAAGAGGGGCGGTTGCTCGCCTACCAGCTGTCGCACGGCGGGGACGAGGAGTCGCTGCTGCGGGTCATGGACGTCGCGACCGGCGAGGTCGTCGACGGGCCCATCGACCGGTGCCGGTACTCCGGCGTGGCGTGGCTGCCTGGCGGCAAGGCGTTCTACTACACCAGGCGGCTGCCGCCCGACGTGGTTCCCGAAGGCGAATCGATGTACCACCGGCGGGTCTACCTGCACGTGGTGGGGACGCCGCCGGAGACGGACGCGGAGGTGTTCGGGGCGGAGCAGGAGAAGACCAGCTACTTCGGAGTGAGCGTCAGCAAGGACGGGCACTGGCTGGTCATCTCCACGTCGGTCGGAACCGCGCCGCGGGAGGACGTCTGGATCGCCGACCTGACGGCGGGCGACCTCGCCACTCCCGTGCTCGTGCCGCTCATGGTGGGGCGCGACGCGATGGCCTCGCCGCGGGTCGGGCGGGACGGACGGCTGTACGTGTTCACTGACCTGGACGCGCCGCGCGGCCGGATCTGCGTCGCCGATCCAGCCGCACCCGGTCCGGATGGGTGGCGGGACCTCGTCCCCGAGGACCCGTCGGCGGTGCTGCGCAGCTACGCGATCCTCGACGGGGCGGAACTGGGGCGCCCTGTCCTCGTCGTGTCCCGGACCCGGCACGCGATCAGCGAGGTCAGCGTGCACGACCTGGCCACCGGGGAACTCGTGTCCACGCTTGAGCTGCCGGGGATCGGGACCGTCGGCGGGATCGGGGAGCGGCCCGAGGGCGGGCACGAGGCCTGGTTCGGCTACACGGACTACACCACCCCCGCGGTGATCCTCCGCTATGACGCACTAGCGGGCACGCTTGACACGTGGGCGGCACCGCCTGGGGCCGCGGAACGGCCGCCGGCGGTGACCGCGTCGCAGGTGGTTTACCACTCTAAGGACGGCACCCCGGTCCGGATGGTCATCATTGAGCCGGGTGGTGAAACAACAGGCCGTTCTGCTGGAAGGTCTTGCATCCTCTACGGGTACGGAGGCTTCGACATCAGCCAGACGCCTGGGTACTCAGCGAACATCCTTGCCTGGGTCGAAGCGGGCGGGGTGTACGCGGTCGCGGGGCTGCGGGGCGGCAGCGAGGAAGGCGAGGAGTGGCACCGGGCCGGGATGCTCGACCGCAAGCAGAACGTGTTCGACGACTTCCACGCCGCGGCTGAGCACCTGATCGAGTCGGGCGTGACGTCGCGGTCGCGGCTCGCGGTGTGGGGCGGGTCGAACGGCGGGCTGCTCGTCGGGGCGGCGGTCACGCAGCGGCCTGACTTGTTCACGGCAGCCGTGTGCTCGGCGCCGCTGCTCGACATGGTGCGCTACGAGCGGTTCAAGATCGGCGAGACGTGGAACGTCGAGTACGGCTCGGCCGCCAAGCCGGAGGAGCTTGGCTGGCTGCTCGGCTACTCGCCGTATCACCGGGTGGCTGACGGCGTCGAGTACCCGGCGGTGCTGTTCACCGTGTTCACCAACGACACGCGCGTCGACCCGCTGCACGGCTACAAGATGTGCGCCGCACTGCAGCACGCGTCCGCGTCGGACCGGCCCGTGCTGCTACGCGCCGAGGGGCAGGTCGGTCACGGGCAGCGGGCGGTGTCGCTGACCGCCACGCTGGCCGGGGACTGCCTCGCCTTCGTGGCCCGCGAGACCGGCCTGTAGGTCAGCCGATGTGGTAGCCGACGCCCGTTGAGTTCGATGCCCGCGCCCCGGTAGATCCGGGGCCGGGCCGCGGGCTGGCGGCGCGCGAGGGCGTGGATGCGCAGCACGACCTCGGGGAAGTGAAAGGGCTGGGCGAGGTAGTCGTCGTCGACTTCAGTCCTCGTGGCTAAAGGCCCGGAGGAAGGTCTCCGCCTTGATCGGTGCGCGGCAGATCCTGCAGGTCGCGCGTACCGGGTAGTGATCGAGGTTAAACAGGTCGGCGTCCCCACCGGTCGCGGCGCGGAACGAGCCGGGGGTCGGCTCGGCCGTGTGCGGCCGACTCAGAGTCGTCTCCTGTTGCATGCTTGCCTCCAGTTACCTGCCTGTCCGTCCGGTTCTTGCTACAACTAACCATTCTTGCTGCAGCTTGTCCGTAGCATCCGCACACCCCTTTACGGCGATTTATCGCTGTATCAAGGGATTTTTATCGCCAATCACACTGCGGCACTTCATCGCTTCGGACGGGTCAATAGTTCCACACCTTCCCGAAGTTACGCAAGGTATCTGTAGCATTTCTCACAGTAGCCAGCAAGTCGCTCTCCGAAGTAGCACGGTGCCTCCTTGTCGCGGGCCGACCCGCCAAGGTCTCGATCCCGGTAGCCTCACCCAGGGGGCGGAAGCCGGAATAGTGCTAGGAGGTGCGGCTTGGGAGGGCTTGTGCAGCTGTCGGTGCTCGGTGCGGACAACGAGCCAGCCACCCTGCTCGGGAGCTGCGGACCAAAGCCGGGAGTGGCGTGCCGGCTGATCTGGGACCTGACACATGACGACCGGGCCGCCACGCTGACCAACGAGTACCTCGCCGGGCCGCTTAACGTCGTGCTGCGGGTGCTGTTCGTCGTCCTGCTCGCGTTCTTCTGCCAGGCGCTCGTGCACCGGCTGATTAACCGGCTGACCGAGCGGGCCGCGCAGTCCCTGCTGCCGCAGTTCCGCAACGGCATGACCGGCGCCTTGCGCGGCGTCCCCACCCGGGCCACCGCGCGGCGGCTGGGGCTCGGGCGGCTTCGCCGCCGACGGGGGGACGGGGCGACGGACTCTCCGCCTAGCCCTGAGCTGGCGGACTCGCAGGCCGCACAGGCGGCGGCTGCCGGCCGCAGCGCGCTGACTACCCAGGGCGCGGTCGACGGGGCGGCGGCGCAGGCGGAGGCGGCGCTTGTCGATGAACGCCGCAAGCAACGGGTACGCGCACTCGGCGCGATCCTGCGCAGCGGCGCGTCCGTGACGATCTTCGCGATCGCCGGGTTCGTCATCCTCGGCGACCTGTCCATCAACCTCGCCCCGCTGCTGGCGAGCGCGGGCGTGGTTGGCGTCGCGGTCGGCTTCGGCGCGCAGAGCCTGGTGCGTGACTACCTGGCCGGGATCTTCATGCTCGTCGAGGACCAGTACGGGGTGGGCGACGCCATCACCGTCGGCGAGGCCTCCGGGACCGTGGAGAACGTCACGCTGCGGATCACCCGGGTGCGAGACGTGAACGGCGTCGTGTGGCACATCCGCAACGGCGCGATCGAAACGGTGGGCAACGAGTCGCAAGGCTGGGCGCGGGCGGTGATCGACTTCCCCGTGCCCTATGAGGCGGACCTGTCGACCATCATGACTTTGCTCACCGAGGTGGGCGACGGGATGTGGCACGACCCGGCCTGGCGCTCGGTCATGCTTGAAGCACCCGAGGTGTGGGGCGCCCAGGCGATCTCAGGCACCAAGGTCGTCATGCGGATGGTGGTAAAGACCGCGCCGCTGCGCCAGTGGGGGGTCGAGCGGGAGCTGCGCGCCCGGTTGAAGACCACGCTGCACGAGGCGGGGATCCCGCCGGTCGCGGCAGCCGACTAGGCTGACAGCGTTATGAGTGAGGACACTGTCACCTTCTACGAAGCGGTCGGCGGCGAGGAAGCCTTTACCAGGCTCGTGCGCCGGTTCTACGAGGAAGTCGCGAAGGACCCGGTGCTGCTCCCGGTGTACCCGACGCCGCACGACCTGCGGGCCGCCGAGGAGCACCTGCGGCTGTTCCTGATGCAGTACTGGGGCGGGCCGACGACCTACAACGAGCTGCGCGGGCATCCCCGGCTGCGAATGCGGCACGTCCGCTTCCACATCGGAGAGCTCGAGCGGGACCTGTGGCTCAAGCACATGCGCACCGCCCTTGACGAACTGTCGCTTGCCCCGGCCATTGACGCGCAGTTCTGGGACTACCTGGTGATGGCCGCCCACTCGCTGGTCAACGTGTTCCCGGAGGACACCCCGCAGCAGGGCGGACGCGGCGGGCTCGGCATCACCCCCTCCTAACCCTTCCCCCGGCTGCTACGCGCTAGGACTCCGGCCGTCGCACCGCGTAGCTTCTGGTCTGTGAACAAATGGCATGCTGAGCTACTCGGGTCACCCGAATGGGCCGCGTTTCTGCATGAAGAAATCCTGCCCGTCGTCACGCACCGGGTTGACCTCGGCGACGACCTGCTGGAGATCGGGCCCGGACCCGGCGGGGCGACGGAGTGGCTGCGCCACCGGGTCAAGCGGCTTGTCGCGATCGAGCTTGAGGCGGAAGCCGCCGCCAAGCTAGGCGAGCGCTTCGCAGGGACGAATGTCGAGGCGATCGTTGGCGACGCGACCGCGCTCCCCTACCCCGACGAGTCCTTCGACACGGTCGGCATGTTCACCATGCTGCACCACGTTCCGACACGCGCCCTGCAGGATGCGCTCCTGGCCGGAGCGTTGCGCGCATTGCGGCCCGGTGGGACGCTCATCGGCTCGGACAGCCTCGCGAGCGACCGACTGCACCAGCACCACGAGGGCGACACTTACCTTCCGGTCGAACCCGCCTCGTTTCTCACCCGGCTGCAGACAATCGGCTTCGGCGAGATCATGTTCGAGGTCAGCGACAGGCTACTGTTCCGCGCCCGGAAACCAGCCTGACCACGGCTGTCAGAGGCAGATCCAGCAATACAAGCGCTCGCCTCGCCGGTTAGCTTGGCGAGCGAGGTCCGCCAACTCCAGCAAGAACTGTGCCAGGATCTCGGGGTCGCCCTGGCCGCGAAACTCTTCGGTCTGCAACCACGGAACGGCAACGGCGACAATCTGGTCCCGGAGGGCCGCAGCTAGGGTGGCTTGAAGCTCGTCTGTCAGCGTCACCACCCACGGGCCTTCCTGGCTGCGTTCGGCCACCTGCTGACCAGCGCGTGGCCGGCTGACAACGACGTCGTATTGCTCGCCGGTCAGCAGGGCTTCGAGT
>Ga0310811_10004828_pt1 | contig 16992 bp, 9 predicted proteins | sample YCmetagenome_FD_207642 | JGI IMG/M metagenome (GOLD analysis project Ga0310811, IMG submission 207642) | Soil microbial communities from experimental microcosm in Duke University, North Carolina, United States - YC | ecosystem: Engineered > Artificial ecosystem > Soil microcosm > Unclassified ...
GCGCGGCGATTGATATTGAGTAATGGGTGTTGTGGTACCGCACCCAGCGACGAAGGTTGCAACCACCGCCAGCAACATTGGGCGTTTCAACATCTTTTCCAACAACATCGAATGTTTCATGATAGTAGTTCCTTAAATTTGGGTAACAACATAGCGCACGGATCGATTTCCTTTGTATCGGAATCGTTTATGCGCGGCACGATTCTGATTGACAAATTACATCCAGCGTCTTGACCTTTCCGTGCGCTACCGATCACACGGCAGCTTATTTTCAGGTTGAAAACACACCAACCGTATCTTCTTCAATCGCTCAGATCGACCAGTACCAGCGATGTTCCGTTATGCTTAAGCTTCTTGCCCGAAGGTAAATTCAGGTAAGGCCCAGCGTCATCAGGGGTGAACCCGTATGCGAAAGTCATCGGTCCACGGCTGAAGTTGGCCACACCATAGCCACGGAACACGCTCAAACGCTGAAACTGAAATGTCGCACTGGTGCCATCACTGCAGTGCAGTTGACCCGAACCACCCTTTGCGGCATCGGAAGTAAACGCTCCGACGCATGTGTGAGCAGGGTTCTTTTGCGAACGAATGGCAAGGGTTCCCGCCCCGTTGAGATGGCCTTCCGCCTCGCCCACGAACAGGTCATCAGCCACTATCGCAATAACCATACCCGTCGCTGAAAACAGCTCGGCACCCGCCAGCGATACCCAGCTCGTCAGCCCGATAAACGTCGCAAGACAGGGAATCAGTATTTTGCACATTGAAATCGGCCTCAGGTAAATTCGTTGTCAGGAACTCTTGCCATCGTCGCCTGACTGGGTGGCCTTGGAGGCTGACAACAAATTAGCATCGCGCCGTTCGAATCCGTCGCGGAATTCCCCCACGCGCAGCATTGCTGCAACTTCATTTACTTTAATGCGCTGCACATTCGATTTCGCTCAGGCGTTGCTGCCAGTCCGTGAGATCGCCCTCTGGCTCGTCATTCGAAACGGTATAGGTTTCCCGGATACGGCTGCCAAGTTGGTATTCCGTAAGGTCATCCCATTGTTCAATGACGTTGCCGTTAAATTGTTTACAGTTGTCTTCGATGCGGTCCCAGTTCATTTGGTCTCCTGGCGGCTGGTTGGCAGCTGACTTCAAAGCTGCGTGTTAGAAAATTCTTAGCGTCGAGGGCTATCGATCGTTATGTGAAGTATGGCCTTCCGTTCAAGATGCGCTGTGCGTTGCCGTACATATGCAACTGTATGCGTCACGATTTTTCCAGCGACATCGGATGTCTCTTGAAAGCGTCTTTATGCAGACACCGCATTTAGGGGTGCGTACGCCAACGTCCACACCGTGTCTACGTCGCCATGTATTCTGCACACATTGCCGTGAACTGCATGCACTAATCGCGTCGCGTCACGCAACCGTCACTAGGCAAGACGTTTTACGACGGCACTTAGAACCTGATTGTCCAGACGAGGTAATTTTCAGGAGATCTTCATGAATACAACGATGAGAAATGCGTTGGCGGCTGGGTTCACTATCACCGCACAAGCGGAAGCACAGGTTACCTTCTACGAATACGAAAGCCTTCAAGGCCAGTCTTTCACTGCGAATCAACAAATCGATAATTTCGCACAGAATGGCTTCAATGATCGTGCTTCGTCGGTCGTGGTTATGAGCAACCGTTGGGAAGTTTGTAAAGACGCACAAATCGGCGGCCGCTGCGTCGTCTTGCTGCCACCGCTACCCGTCACTGGCTGCTATGGGCTTGAACGACCGCGTATCATCAGTACGCAGGGTGAACCAGAATGAGCGCATCGAGGATAATCGCTAACCGTCAACGCTCAGAGTGAACCCCGAGCGTAATGGCTTGATGCAGAGCACAAATGTGCTGCGAGTTTTATTTCAGAAAAGGACTCCGCTAACATACGCCGAAAAACCCTTTGCTTTTACATACCCGTTAATGCCGCGTTCCCGTCTGGAGCAGGCGCGAATCAACCTGCCACAGACGACCTGCAATTGTGCTGAACGTATTCAGATGCGGTAGCCACGTACGTAGACAATGCTTCCGAGCAAAACCGCGGCAACGTAAACCCTCTTTCGAGGTCGTTTATCGCCTCAATTGCAATCATTGGCGGAGATGACTCAATTGCCCCGAACATCGTGGCAAACGAGACATCGGCGGTATCGCGTTCGGTGCCGATTCGGACCAAGCCCATCAACGGCGAGACTCCAGTCGGTTCAAACAAATACCATCTATCGCCAAGGAAGACCTCGACATACGCATGCAAGTCGGTCCCATCGCAGGGTCAGCGCCAATCGATGCCGCTGACAAAACGCGCAGGAACATTCACCGCCCGACACAAGGCGATCATCAGATGTGCAAAATCCCGGCACACGTCGACCTGCTCAATGATGGGATCGACCGCCGAGGTGCTGCTGTTTGAATTACCCGACAAAAATTGTGTCCGCTGACAAACCCAGTCGAGGATCGCCTGCACCCGCCAATAGCCTTGCCGCAGGCGTTCAAATTCCTGCGTCGCGAATTTATGCAACCGGTCGGATTGGCAATAGCGGATTGGATAAATATACGGAAGCACTTCAGGCGGCAATTGCGCAATCGGCACTTCCTCTAGGCGCTCAGGCGACTCGGTGTGATGCACTATATCGACGGTCGCGCATAGCGCACGGCCAACTGCCTGGGCTCTGCCTTAAGCTGCATGTAGCGGGTGCCGTAGGTCGGATCGGTGTAAATTACCGTCGCTAGCGGCTGACTAAGATGTAGTTACTCCTCCACCACTGACTCGCATCGCGTTTGCGCAGCATGGATATTGAATATGAAATCGCTCGCATAATCGGGGATTTCATGGTTTAGATCAATGGAAAATTTAAGCCTGATCATATTCGAAAATTCAGGTTGCTAACCCTTCGAGCAGCGACGACAAGTCCTCGGCGTGCTCTTCCTCGCTGGCCAGTATCTCCTCAATCATACGGCGCGTCGTCGGATCCTGTTGGGCGAGATACCCGACCATTTCGCGATAACTCTCGATGGCGACCCGTTCAGCAATCAAATCTTCCTTGATCATGTCCTTGAGTGTTTCGCCTTCGACATATTCGGCGTGGCTGCGCATGGCCATACCGTCGGGCGAAAAGTTTGGCTCGCCGCGCAATTGAATGATGCGCCCGGCGATGCGGTCAGCATGCCGCATTTCCTCGCTGGCGTGCGCGAGAAACTCGGCGGCAACGGGTGCAGCGTGGATGCCGGTCGCCATAAAATAGTGTCGCTTGTAGCGCAGCACGCAGACGAGTTCGGTAGCAAGTGCTTCATTCAGCATTTTGATTACAGTCTTGCGATCGGCCGCATAGCCTGACGTAACGGCGCCTTCTTCGATATGTTGCCTTGCCCGTTTGCGCAAGGTTTGGATATCGGTCATTGACCGCCGGGCACTGGGTATGTCTTTCAATGCGGTTGGTTTCATTGGCAAACCTTTTGTGGTGTAATGAATGTAGCATGCGCAACCGCAGCGTGAACTACCAATTGCACCTGCCGCGGCAAAATACAATGCGCATGTGCCGAAGCACCCCGCATCGGCAGCTCCACTTTACGGCACTATTTGATACGTATGTCGTCCTTGATGCCTGTTACACCTTCGATACCGCGCGCGACCACGACGGCTTGGGACTTGGCCGCATTGGAACTTACGAAGCCACTGAGCTGAACCGTACCTTTGAAAGTTTCGACGTTAACCTCAGTCGCTTTCACTATCGGATCTTTCACCAGCGCCGCTTTCACTTTGGTCGTAATCCAACTGTCGGTAACATATTCACCAGAGCTTTCCCTCGTCGCGGTACCCGCGCAACCCAAGATCGATGCGAATGCAATGCCGAGCAAAAAAACCGATAGCTGCTTAAGATTTTTCATAGCCGATTTCTCCAATCTAATAGGTTAATAGAATCCGTCACGGCGCTCCGACGCAATGTGCTTAAGTCAATGAGAGCGATGACAGCGCTCGGGGACTTTGCCGTAAGGGCCTTGACGAAGCCGCAATTGTTGTCTTTTTCATGAGAGTGTTCTGTGCGTTGTCGAACATAGGAACTTTGCGGAGAACGCAGGTGACAAGCAATAATTCCCTATTGCACAAAACCTTAATTTGTAATTTGTACATTGGCTAAAAACTGCCGCGCCTCATTCAACGAATGACGCGCCGACTTCGACGAATTAGACGTTCCAAGATTCCTCTTATCACGATATGACCGCGCATCAGCGGTAGCCATGAAAACACTCACGCTCAAAGAGGTTGCAAGGCTCTTAAACCCGCATAGCCGCCGCACAAAAAAACAGCGCTGTTTCCATCCTTGATGTTACCGGTCCGCTGTGCCTAGAATGACAGTAATTCGAATTACCCCACGTACGGAGAATCGCTGGCGATCGTCACGCCGTGCCTTTGTGCTCCGCTACAGCCGCACAACAACTTATGACACGTCGATTAACTCAACTAACGTGTACCTCATCGGTCCATACTTTGAAGCTCGTCAACGTGCTAGGGCCAAACGTGCTACTGATCGCAACGTCGGAGGCATCGCGCCCGCGTGCGATCAACACCCTGCCAATGCGCGGCGTATTGTTGCGCGCATCGAAGGTATGCCAGTGCCCGTCAAGAAAGACCTCAAACCAAGCAGCGAAGTCTGGCGTGCCGTACGGCGGCGGGGTCCCCATGTCCCCCAGGTAGCCGGTGCAATATCGAGCGGGGATATTCATGCAGCGGCACAAAGCAATTGCAAGGTGCGTGTAATCACGACAAACGCCAGTCCTGTCATAGAATGCTTCCAGTGCGGAACGTGTCATACGCGCGTGCTCATAGCCGAAAGTGATATGCTGATGAACATAATCACAAATGGCCTGCACGCGGCCCCACCCCATTGGCGCTCGCTCAAAGAGCTTCCATGCCGTCTCAGACAACCGATCAGTTTCGCAATACCGACTCCCGAGCAGAAAGAGCAGCGTTTCTTCAGGTAGATCCGGCACTGGAAGCTGTCGCGCATGTGGAACGATCGCGTCGGGAATTCCAGAATCATTCACGAACGCGTTAGCGCTTATGCGTGTACGCCCTTTGGGCGCAACAATTCGCGTACACCAGTTGCCAAAGCTATCACGATAGGCCGCTATCGGGACCGGAGGATCGATCGTTATGTCGTCACGGCCAGCAAGATCGGAAACACGCGTGAAGTGGACGTTGACATTTAATATCATCGGAGTGGACTGAGGACAATCGTAGGTCATTTCGAAGCCAACGTGAATTTTCATTTCGAGTCTCCGGCAACACATACCATACGTAACGAATTGACCAGCACTTGCCGCAGTGCTGCCCAGCGTCTGCCTGCGATGCAAACTATGTTTTGATTGATTTCCAGTTCAACCCCGACGTAGCTACTGCCGGGGAACTGCAAGCGTAAATACGAAGTCAGACCGTCCCCTTTGCCTGCGTAAGGGTAATTGCGACGTACACGGAGTGCTGGAGCGACCGCAGCGAGCGATGCTTTCCAGTGAGCGCACAATTCAGCTCCCCTTACTTTGCCACCCAACTCCGGCGTGAAGCTGTGCGACGAAATATGAATTACTCGTCGACCACGCGACACTGATTTTCGGATGTGCCGTTCGACTTGCATGCGATATGGCCAATAGTACTGATCAATTATCTTTGTCCGTAGCTGCACGGACACATTCCGTGTAACCCTAGAAAACAGGTATGGGTGATCAACTGAACGATTGAGATCGATAAGCAGACGGGTCGTAGTCGAAGTCACGAGTAGCGCTCCGAAGGCTCGAGCCAATGCCCTAGCCATGACCAGCGCGCCTAGATCATATCCGCGGTGGGAATCTAGCAACGATCGCTGCGCCAGAAATAGTGGTCGATAAGGCGCGGGCACCCAATTGCCGCCATGCTCGCAAGTGATAAGAAACGAGTCGGTCACCAGCGCAGCTCGGGCAACTGACGAAACACCTGACGCAACCCTTCTCTCCACTCAAGACTGAGTGCAGTGAAATAGGCATCTCCGTCATCGAATTTGCAACGTCTCCGCACTTCAAGGCTATCTCGTTCGTAGCAAATCAGGTCAATAGGCATGCCTACAGACAGGTTACTGCGCATGGTCGAATCAAATGACACAAGCACGCATTTCGCAGCGTCCGCAAGGGGTGTGTGGCGCGTTATTACGCGATCGACAATGGGCTTGCCGTATTTCGTTTCGCCGGTCTGAAAGTAGGTTGTGTCGACGCCTGCTTCGATAAAATTACCTTCGGCGTAGATGCGGAACAGCCGCAGCCCCTCACCACGAATCTGCCCGCCGACTATAAACGAAGCGTTGAAACTAATCTCGTTCTCTTGCAGGTACTCGCCGTCGCGCCGCTCGATATCTCGCACGGCGTCCGCCACCAACATCGCGACGTCGAACATCGTCTGCGCATTCCACAGATTATTGTCAGTGTCACCGGCGGCAATGCGCTGATTCAGCACGCTAATTACTGCTTGCGTTCCAGCTAGGTTTCCAGAGCTTAATAAAACGATCACCCGTTCGCCACGACGCTCGAATACTGTCATCTTGCAAAACTTGGCGAAGTCGTCAATGCCAGCATTCGTACGTGAATCCGAGGCAAGAATCATTCCCTGGTCAAGCAATACGCCTATACAGTAAGTCATGCCTCGCCTACTCTGTTCAACCGACGCCCTCTTTTGATAACGTCATATATATCTGCTCACCAATAAACGTTCAATTCACGCATCAGTTTTACTTATGTTATGACGGCTACTCACCTCCGTATAGAGGCGGTCCACTGCGCCCACTTAAAATAACCGGCATTGTTCGTCGAATGAATTGTTGCTAAACACAGAGAAAACATCTGTACGCCAGCACACACATGGAGATCATGTCCTCAAACCGGTCTAACCGGTTTTTGCGTCATTTACATTGAATCACTTACTTGCATTCTGACAATGCGTTTATATCGCCTCCCTCCCCAGGTCAGGCACTACAACATTCGATCCGGCACAGAAAAACCAGTCAGGTCATTGATTGAATTCTTCTGTTCTTTTGCTCCATGATCCCTAGGTCCTTAAGTTGAATGTTTCCCACCAGAACCATGATTTGATTTCGACAGCCAGCAAGCCTCCGGCGGGATGCAATCCTCTTGATCCCCACCGGTTGCAAGAATTCTCGATATGTTCAGTATCCGCTCGACTCTCTAGACAGTTTATGCGACGGTACATATACAAAGGCGCAACTCAGGTGCGCACGCCCCACAGAAATGCTGCCAGTGCACCAACATCGTCAGAATGATTTGAATATTCGCCGGACTATAGCGTAAGCGATGAATCACGGCGCAAAGACGCGAGAATAAGCGGTATCACTTTCTCTCGTTATGTTCTGTACGTTGTCGTACATAAGATGCAAAAAAACTGGCAAGCCGTTAGTTTCACGCCACAATGCCGGCAGAAGAAAGTATCCATCGCTTGCAAGTGTTAAGCTCGGATTCGTAGTTTGCAATGAATGGCGTTGATCTCCCGGATACTACCGTGAGTCGTCCTTCGTTCCAACAAGGCAAAATGCGAAAGAGCCAAGATCCTTAAAAACTGCTGCCGAGTAGAAACCGGAAGATTTCAGTTGACGCCAATCTTTCGTCTCCGCTCAGTAGTTGCTTAAGGTAGCGCCATAGAAGTACCCCTCCCGCTCCTCGTTACGCTGGTTGTGATGTGACCGCTTCTACTGCGCGAAAAGAAAGACACCCGAATTGAAATTGAGCACTGAAAGCATGCACGGGATTTGGATACGCTTTCGGGCGCGCTTCCATCACAAGAGCCTAGCGCTACAACGGTCCGCTGGTGGCGCACCGCCGCTGCGAGCAGAGCTCTACAGTGCTGACCAGATGGAACAGCATGGTAAGACGCTTGCGGGCTTGCACCGATTAAGCTCGCAGCGCACCCCGGATCAGCTCCTCGCGCGCTTGGCCAAGAACGAAGAAGCCCTCTTGGAAGCCTGCGATCTGCTGACAGCGGCAGCCAAGGCTAACCGCCGGATTTCGCCGGCTGGTGATTGGCTGCTCGATAACTTTTATCTGATCGAAGAACAGATACGCACGGCAAAGCGACACTTACCTAAGCGTTACAGCAGAGAGTTGCCGTGCCTGGCCCACGGCCCATCAGGCGGACTGCCGCGTGTGTATGACGTTGCGCTGGAGGCAATCTCGCATGGGGATGGGCGTGTAGACCCGGAGATACTCAACCGCTTCGTGGCGGCGTATCAGAAAGTCAATACGCTCAAGCTAGGCGAGTTGTGGGCAATTCCCATCATGCTGCGCCTAGCGTTGATCGAGAACCTACGCCGTGTTGGTGCACGGGTAACGGCCAGCGCCGTGGATCGAGAGAGCGCCGACGCTTGGGCAGACCAGATGATGGAGGTCGCCGAGAAAGACCCGAAGAGCTTGATCGTAGTAGTGGCGGACATGGCGCGCTCCAATCCACCAATGGCCAGTTCGTTTGTCGCGGAGCTTGCGCGACGCCTGCAGGGTCAGAGTACCGCTCTGGCATTGCCGCTGACCTGGATCGAGCAGCGCCTCTCGGAGTCAGGGCTGACGATCGAGCAGTTGGTGCAGTCGGAAACGCAAAAGCAGGCCTCCGACCAAGTCTCGATTAGCAACAGCATCGGTAGTCTGCGCTTTCTGGGGGCAATGGATTGGCGCGAGTTCGTTGAAACGTTAAGCGGTGTGGAGCAGAAACTACGCGATGATCCGAGCGCAGTCTATGGCAAGATGGATTTTGCGACTCGTGATTCCTACCGACACGTAGTCGAGAAGATAGCAAAAGCGAGCAGTCTGTCCGAAGGCGAGGTTGCGCGCAAAGCGATTCAATTGGCATGCAAAGGCGCGGCCAATGCACTGGCTAAAAGTGCCACTCATGGCGACGGCGATCGCATTACGCATGTGGGCTATTATCTGATCGATAAGGGTCTGCTTCAGCTCAAACGAGCGTCAAAGGTACGCTTTTCGATCGCCGAAGCCGTGCAGCGGATATGCTGCCATATTCCTTTGTTTCTCTTCCTGGGTGCAATCACTCTGTTAACACTGGCATTTACTGCGAGCGTACTGGCTAAAGCGGATGCGAGTGGGCAGCAAGGTTGGGCACGCGTACTAGTAGCGGTACTCGTAGTTTTGTGCGCCAGCCATCTGGCAATCGCACTGGTTAACTGGCTGGCAACCTTGCTGGCAAAGCCACGACCGCTGCCACGCCTGGATTTTTCGAAGGGGATTGCGCATGACTGTCGCACGCTGATTGTGGTGCCGGCTATGCTCATGAGCACTAAAAACATCGAGGAATTGATAGAGGCGCTTGAGGTCCGGTTCCTGGCTAACCGCGACGCTAACCTGTACTTTGGGTTGCTGACTGACTTTCGGGACGCGCACAAGGAAACGCTGGCGGACGACGAACCGCTGTTGCGGCTGGTCAGGAATCGCATCGAAGACCTGAATGAAAAGTATGGGGACGCCGATAACGTCGTCAAAAGCAACGCGTTCTTCCTGTTCCATCGCCCGCGTCGCTGGAATCCACAGGAGCGGCTGTGGATGGGTTATGAGCGAAAACGCGGGAAGCTGGCGGAATTGAATGCGCTGCTGCGTGGTGGTACGCAGAATAGTTTCTCGCTGATCGTCGGCGCGACCGAGGTGTTATCCAGCATTAGGTACGTGATTACCCTGGATACGGATACACAACTACCGCGTGATTCGGCGCGTCAGTTTGTGAGCACGATGGCGCACCCTTTGAATCGTCCTTACTTCGACGAAACGCGCCAAATGGTGACTGAGGGCTATGGCATCCTGCAACCGCGCGTGGCGGCGAGCCTTCCGGGCACGAATCGGTCGCGCTATGCGCGACTGTTCGGAAGCGAGCCTGGCATCGACCCCTATACGCGTGCTGTCTCCGATGTATACCAAGATGTGTTTGGCGAGGGTTCGTTCATAGGCAAAGGCATTTACGACGTCGATGCTTTCGAGCAATCGCTCATGGGGCGCTTTCCTGAAAACCGCATTCTCAGCCACGATTTACTGGAAGGATGTTACGCGCGGTCCGGATTGTTGAGCGATGTGCTCTTGTATGAAGAGTGTCCATCCCGCTACAACGCAGATGTGAAGCGCCGGCATCGCTGGATACGCGGAGATTGGCAGATTGCATCGTGGTTGCTACCGCGCTCACCTGCCAACAACACCGGCCACCAGAAAAACCCACTTTCGGCGCTGTCCCAATGGAAAATCCTCGATAACCTACGGCGCAGTCTGGTCCCTGTCGCATTGACACTCCTATTGCTGCTGGGCTGGACCATTTTGTCACCGGTCTGGTTCTGGACTCTGCTGGTAATCGGTGTCGTGCTGATCCCGCCGTTGATTGCCTCAGTTCTTGATCTGTTCCGCAAGCCGGATGACGTGTTGATCGCCCAGCATCTCAATTCAGTGTTGCGCTCGGCTGGTACGCACTTCGCGCAGGCACTGTTTGCACTTGCCTGCCTGCCCTATGAAGCGTGCTTCAGCCTGGACGCGATCATGCGCACCAACTGGCGAATATTGGTTACGCGCAAACAACTGCTGGAATGGAATCCATCTGACACACCGGGTTACAGTGACTGCGCGAGTCTGGTTGCCAGCTATCAATCAATGTGGATAGCACCGGTTATCTCCATCGCCTGCGCAATCTATCTGGCGGCGTTCGCACCGGTCACACTGGCGGTGGCGGGACCGATTTTATTGTTATGGATTGCCTCGCCCGCAATCGTCTGGTGGCTCGGCAGGCCACTCGCCCGCCGTGAAGCACGGCTAACGCCCGGACAGTTCGTTTTCCTGCGGAAGATCTCGCGCAAGACCTGGGCATTCTTCGAAGCCTTCGCAGGTGCGGACGATCACTGGCTGCCACCGGATAACTATCAGGAGCACCCGGTAGGCCGGATTGCGCATCGCACGTCGCCGACCAATATGGGACTTTCGCTGCTCGCCAATCTGTCTGCCTACGACTTCGGCTACGTACCCGCCGGACAACTCATCGAGCGCACAGCGAACACATTGCGTACGATGGCATCGCTGGAACGGCATCAGGGTCACTTCTACAATTGGTACGATACGCAATCGCTGCAGCCCCTACCGCCTCTTTATATTTCGTCGGTAGACAGCGGCAACCTTGCGGGGCATCTGCTGACGTTGCGGGCGGGATTGCTCGCACTTCCGAATCACAGGATACTGGGGCCGCGATTGTTTGACGGCCTTATCGACACTGTCGAGATTCTGATGGACACCGCGGGCAAAGCCGCATCACCCCGGCTCACTCAACTTCAGAAAGATGTCGAAACAGCTTGCGATTCCCGGCCCACCACGCCCGCCGCGACGCAGCGGTGGCTGATCCAACTGGCGACGTCGGCCGCTGAGGTGGCCGCCAGTCCGGATATGGTGCTCGCTACCGGGCAAGAGAATGACACACAGTGGTGGGCACAAGCGCTCGCCCGGCAATGCCGGAGCGCTCTCGATGAACTGACATTGCTCGCCCCATGGCTGACGTTGCCGCCTGCATCACACAGACTCCGTGAAGTCCTGAATACCACAGAAATTTCAACACTGCGTGAACTAGCTACCGACAGAACTCAATGGCCAGCGGTAATTGAGCAACAACTCATTCCTGCGGTAACGCCGGAGGAGCGCGAGTGGCTGGATGGTGCGCGGCGGCACATCGCCGCCGCAAGCCGCAGCGCCAAGGAGCGTATTGCGGAGATTAATCGGGTGGTGCTGCAGGCAGGCGAACTGGCCACAATGGAGTATGACTTCCTTTACAACAAAGCCCATCATCTGCTCTCTATCGGCTACAACGTAGGCGAGCGCCGCCAGGATACGAGCTACTACGATCTGCTGGCGTCCGAAGCAAGACTGTGCAGTTTCGTGGCGATTGCGCAGGAACAACTGCCGCAGGAAAGCTGGTTCGCACTGGGCCGCCAGCTCACGATCACCGGCGGGGAGCCAACGCTGCTGTCGTGGAGCGGCTCGATGTTTGAGTACCTGATGCCACTGTTGATCATGCCGACATATGAAAATACGCTGCTAGACCGCACCTGCCAGGCGGCGGTGGAACGGCAGATCGCGTACGGGCTGCAACGCGGCGTAGCGTGGGGCATTTCGGAGAGCGGCTACAACACCGTCGACGTTGCTCTCAATTACCAGTATCGCGCGTTCGGCGTGCCCGGTCTGGGACTCAAGCGCGGACTGGCTGAGGACCTAGTGATCGCGCCGTATGCATCTGCGCTCGCACTGATGGTCGCGCCGGAGCACGCATGCCTGAACCTTCAGCGACTAGCCGCTGAAGGACTGACAGGAAAATTCGGCTTTTATGAAGCAGTCGACTACACGGCCTCGCGTCTGCCGCGCGGACAATCAAGCGCCGTGATCCGGTCGTTCATGGCGCATCACCAGGGCATGATCCTTTTATCGCTGGCCTACCTGATTCTGGATCGTCCGATGCAAAAGCGTTTCGAGTCCGATCCGATGTTCCAGGCGACCACCTTGCTGCTGCAGGAGCGGGTGCCCAAGGCCGCGGCGTATCATTTGCACACCACCGAGTTCTCTACCATTCGCGCGACTGGTGAGGAGCCGGAAATGCCGGTGCGCGTAATTTCCAGCCCCGGCACACCGGTACCAGAAGTGCAGTTATTATCGAACAGTCACTATCATGTGATGGTTACAAACGCGGGTGGCGGCTACAGCCGCTGGAATGATCTCGCCGTTACCCGCTGGCGCGAAGACACGACCTGTGACAACTGGGGCACGTTCTGTTACATCCGCGACGTGACGAGCCGAGTGTTCTGGTCGAATACGCATCAGCCGACGCTCAAACGAGCAGAATCTTACGAAGCGATTTTTTCAGAGGGACGCGCGGAATTTCGCCGCCGCGATCTCAATTACGACACGCATACCGAAATCGTCGTTTCACCGGAAGACGACATCGAACTGCGCCGGGTGCGTATTACCAACCGCGCGCGAATCCGGCGCACGATCGAGGTCACCAGTTACGCTGAAGTGGTTCTCGCAGCACCTGCCGCCGACGCATTGCATCCGGCGTTCAGCAATCTTTTTGTCCAGACCGAGATCATCCGCGAACGGCAGGCCATCCTATGTACGCGCCGGCCGCGTTCGCTCGCCGAGCAGGCGCCCTGGATGTTGCATCTGATGAGTGTGCGCGGGGCGAAAATCGGAGAGACTTCGTATGAAACAGACCGCATGCGCTTCATCGGTCGCGGGCGCGCCGTTACCGCTCCGCAGGCGATGGTCGAAGTTGCGGCACTTTCCGGCAGCGCAGGCTCGGTACTGGATCCCATCGTCGCGATTCGCCATCTGATTACCATCGAACCGGAACAAACCGCAACGATAGATATGGTTTTGGGCATCGGCGCTACCCGCGACGCAGCCCTGAGTCTGGCCGCAAAATACCAGGATCGACATCTTGCAGATCGGGTTTTCGAGCTGGCGTGGACCCATAGTCAGGTGACTCTACGGCAGATCAATGCCACCGAGACTGACGCGCAACTTTACGGACGTCTCGCGGGCTGCGTTATCTACGCCAATTCCAGCTTACGGGCGGATGGGGGTGTTCTCGGCAGGAATCGTCGCGGACAATCAAGCTTGTGGAGCTATGCCATTTCCGGCGATTTGCCAATCGTGCTGCTGCAGATTGGCGATCTCACGAACTTCGACCTTGTACGCCAACTGGTGCAGGCCCATGCCTATTGGCGCCTGAAGGGACTCAGCGTGGATCTGGTAATCTGGAATGAAGATCGCGCCGGTTACCGGCAACTGCTGCAGGATCAAATCATGGGGCTGATTGCGGCGGGCGTCGAAGCGCACGTGATGGATAGGCCCGGCGGAATCTTCGTGCGGCGAGTGGAGCAGATATCGGATGAAGATCGTATTCTGGTTCAATCCGTCGCGCGTGCCATCATCAGCGACCGACGTGGAATGCTGAGGGACCAAATCAACCGACGCGGCCTGATGGAAGTACGCGCACCGCATTTGAATATGCCGCGCTTTGTACCGACAGATCGACGTCACGTCCGTCGCGCCGAACCTCCAGCGGCGATGACGCCGCCGCATTTCGACTTGACCTTCCACAACGGGCTCGGCGGCTTCACGCCGGACGGCCGCGAGTACGTGATTACGACTGCGCAAGGAAATCTAACACCGGCGCCGTGGGTGAATGTGCTGGCGAATGCGCACTTCGGCACCGTCATTTCAGAGAGTGGAGCAGCCTATACCTGGAGCGAGAATGCCCACGAGTTCCGCCTTACACCTTGGGGGAACGATCCCGTCGGCGACGCAAGCGGCGAAGCTTTTTACATCCGTGACGAAGAAAGCGGCCATTTCTGGTCTCCCACGCCGCTGCCCAGCCGCGGCGCCACACCCTACGTCAGCCGGCACGGCTTCGGCTACAGCAGCTTCGAGCATGCGGAAGGCGGCATCAGTTCGGCACTCACGGTTTACGTGGCCCTCGATACAACTGTCAAATTCTCGGTATTGAAAGTACGCAACGAGTCGGGCCACGCGCGCCAACTCTCCGCAACCGGCTACGTGGAGTGGGTGCTGGGCGACCTGCGGCCGAAATCAACCATGCACGTGATTACTGAAATCGATCCGGCGAGCGGCGCGTTCTATGCGCGCAACGCATACAACACCGAGTTCGTCGACCGGATTGCGTTCTTCGATACTGACGTTGGCGATGCTAATCGCACTTACACCGGCGACCGCACCGAGTTCATCGGACGCAATGGCGCGCTCGGCAATCCTGCCGCGATGACGCGCTCCCGGCTTTCGAACAAGGTAGGCGCCGCTTTGGATCCGTGCGCGGCCATCCAGATTACGTTCGAGCTGGCCGATGGAGAAGAGCGTGAGTTTATCTTCAGGCTTGGCGTCGGGCGCAACAACGACGATGCACGCAGACTGCTGCAACGCTGCCGCGGCTCGGCGGCAGCGCACGACGCGCTGGATAAAGTGCGTCAATACTGGCAGCGCACGCTGGGCGCGGTACAGGTGGAAACGCCCGATCAATCCCTCAACGTGCTGACCAACGGCTGGCTCATGTATCAAACTCTGGCCTGCCGGCTGTGGGCGCGCAGCGGCTACTATCAATCAGGCGGTGCATTCGGTTTCCGCGATCAGTTGCAGGACACGATGGCCCTAGTCCATGCCGAGCCCAAGCTCATGCGCGAGCACCTGCTGCGCTGTGCGGCCCGTCAATTCCGAGAGGGCGACGTTCAGCATTGGTGGCATCCCCCATCCGATCGCGGCGTGCGCACGCACTGTTCGGACGACTACCTGTGGTTGCCGCTGGCGATGTGCCACTATGTTTTGAGCACCGGCGACACCGGGGTGCTGGATGAATCCATACCCTTCCTCGTCGGCCGCGCGGTGAACCCCGAGGAGGATTCGTATTACGACCTGCCCGGCCGCTCGGAAGAATCGGCCTCTGTATACCAACATGGCGTGCGCGCCATCGTTAGAGGTCTCCGCTTCGGCGAACGCGGCCTGCCGCTCATCGGTTCCGGTGACTGGAACGATGGCATGAACATTGTTGGCGCCCACGGCAAGGGCGAAAGCGTGTGGCTGGGCTTCTTCCTGTATAACGTTTTGATGCGATTCACCGAAATTGCACGCATGCGCAGCGACACATCGTTCGCCGAGCGCTGCCAGAGAGAAGCTGCCCAATTGCGCGAGAACATCAAACGCAACGGCTGGGACGGCGAATGGTACCGCCGTGCGTATTTCGACGACGGCACGCCGCTTGGATCGGCAGGCAATACCGAATGCCAGATCGACGCCATCGCACAAAGCTGGGCTGTACTGTCAGGCGCGGGAAGTTCTACACGCTCGCGTGCTGCGATGGCAGCTGTGGACCGACGCCTAGTGCGCCGTGACCATGCGTTGATCCAGCTTTTGGATCCACCGTTCGACAAGTCCGATTTGAACCCTGGTTATATAAAAGGCTACGTGCCGGGTGTTCGCGAAAACGGCGGACAATATACGCACGCGGCGATCTGGACGGCGATGGCGTTCGCTGCCTTGGGCGACAGCCAGCATGCATGGGAACTCTTCGACATGATCAACCCGATTAACCATGCAAGTACCGAGGCGGCAATCGCCACCTACAAAGTAGAACCTTACGTGGTTGCTGCCGACGTCTATGCCGTTATGCCGCACACTGGTCGCGGAGGCTGGACCTGGTACACGGGATCCGCTGGCTGGCTGTATCGGCTTATCGTCGAATCACTGCTGGGGCTAAAGTTGGAAGTTGACAAGCTGCGCTTTACGCCATGTCTGCCGGTAGATTGGGAAACGTTTACACTGCATTATCGCTACCGCGACACGGTCTACCACATCAGCGTTTTTCAGACATGCGGCACGGACAACAAGACCCGCGTAACAGTTGACGGTGTCGAGCGACAAGACGATGTTGTCCCTCTGGTTAACGATCGATTGGAACATGCGGTTGAGATTAGATTCCTCCGTGCTCAAATCTGAAGCAACCTTGCCTGCCATTTCTATTCAAGAATACGTGATACGTATAACTATTTGTTTTTGAAAAACTTTTTATAATGATGTATCAGTTGGAGATATTAACGGACAGTAGCGAGAATGTCCTAGTCACGCGATAACCACGTTTTCGAATGCTGCAATGTCAGCAGTCGGTCCGCGGTCGATTCCAGATTCATTTCAGTCTTATCGCGTATGTCTATAAAATCGCCCATTAAAAGCCGGTAAAGCAGTTAGGGAGCGTTACGAGAAGGATGGAAACGATAGACCTTATCGCTCCGCTTGGCTCTATACATCGCGCTATCCGCATTTTTGATCAGGACCATCGCTGATTTTCCATCTTCGGGATAAAAGGCGATCCCGATGCCTGACTTCACGATCACCTTTAATTCATCGAACTCACATGG
>Ga0310811_10004829_pt1 | contig 16991 bp, 18 predicted proteins | sample YCmetagenome_FD_207642 | JGI IMG/M metagenome (GOLD analysis project Ga0310811, IMG submission 207642) | Soil microbial communities from experimental microcosm in Duke University, North Carolina, United States - YC | ecosystem: Engineered > Artificial ecosystem > Soil microcosm > Unclassified ...
GCGTGGCAGACGCCCACCATGTATCGGTGGTACCGGATGTCCGATTCGTCACCAAAATTCCGGAGTTACGGAAAACAGTCGGTACCGGGTTGATTAACCCACAACGGGCGAGGCGCTTCCTGCGGCAGACTGGTGCCCACCTAACCCCTCAAGGAGTGTGATATGAGCGTCCCGCAGACTAAAGACCGTCCGGCGTCGGCGCTGCGGGCGGTGTTCGCAAGCATTGGCTCGCTGCTGTCAGTAAAGGACAAGCTGTCCGGCAAGGACAAGGTGCGCGCCAAGCCCGCAGCGGAGGCCCCCGCTGGCGATGCAGCCCCCGTAGCAGAGGCTGTGGCACCGGAGACGACGACCGAAGCGGTAGCGGCTGAGCCGGAGACCGTCGCCGTCGAGACGATCGCCGAGCCCGAGCCCGCGCCTGAGCCCGAGCCCGAGCCCGCAGCAGAGGCGGAGAAGGCCGCTGAGCCTGAGGCCGTCGTTGCTGAGACGACCGCAGCGGCGGAGCCCGCGGCTGCCCCCGCGGCGACCGCTGAGTTGCCGCTGGAGAACTACGACGAGCTAACGGTCGCGTCGCTGCGCGCCCGGCTTCGGAACCTCTCCAACGAGGACCTCGTCCAGCTCAAGGAATACGAGGCGGCGCACCAGAACCGCCCCGAAGTGATCAAGATGTTCCAGAACCGGCTCATCAAGATGACCGGAAGCATGCCGAAGCTCGAGGCATAGTAAGGCCAAGCAGAACGCCCGGGCCCCGCATGTCGCAGGGCCCGGGCGTTTTGGCTGCGTGGCACACAGGGCCAAAACCGTTCCGGCCTTGAGGCGCGCAAGGCCCGAATGATTCTGTCCCTGTGGCACACACGGATGCTTCTAGCGGCCTTGAGTGCCACAGGGACCGTTCCGTAGTGGCCTTGAGTGCCACTGGCACACCTCCGTTCTGACCCGGAGTGCCACAAGGCCCGCCGCCGACGGCCGGCTGGCCGCCCGATTGTCGGCCCGATGTGGTGGCATAGGACGCATGGCACTTGAGACGTCCGCGGAAGCCCCTGTTCCGGTCCGGACCGTCCTGCAGGCGGTCGGCCAGTGGATCGGCAGGCTGGGGCGGATCTGGGTTGAGGGGCAGATCGCGGAGTGCAAGAGGCGCGGCAACACCGTCTTCGTCACCCTCAGGGACCCGCTCGCGGCGGTGTCCGCCCAGGTGATCTGCACGCGCGCGGTTTTCGACGCGGTCAGCCCGCAAGAGGGCGCGCGGGTCGTCATGTTCGTCAAGCCCGACTTCAACGCCACCCGTGGCTCGTTCGCGCTCACCGCGATCGAGATCCGCGCCGTCGGGATCGGCGAGCTCCTCGCCCGCCTGGAGCGGCTCCGCAAGCAGCTGGGGGCCGAAGGTCTGTTTTCCCCAGAACGTAAGCGTGCGCTGCCCTTCCTCCCCGCAGTCATTGGTCTGGTTTGCGGGCGTGAATCCGCGGCCGAGCGGGACGTGGTGCAGAACGCGATGCGCCGCTGGCCGGCCGTCCGCTTCCGGATCGAGCAGTCCGCCGTGCAGGGCCCCTACGCGGCGGCCGAGGTCATCGAGGCGCTGCGCAAGCTCGACGCCGATCCCGAGGTTGAGGTCATCGTGATCGCCCGGGGCGGCGGCTCGCTTGAGGACCTGCTCCCGTTCTCCGACGAGGACCTGCTACGGGCGGTCGCCGCCTGCCGGACCCCCGTCGTGTCCGCTATCGGGCACGAGCAGGACACTCCGCTGCTTGACTACGTCGCGGATATGCGGGCCTCCACGCCGACCGACGCCGCCAAGCGGGTGGTGCCCGACGTCGCCGAGCAGCTCGCGCTCGTCACCCAGCTGCGCGACCGGGCGCGCCGGTCGGTGCGCGGCTGGCTCGAGCGCGAGCAGGCCTGGCTTGACGGCGTGCGATCCCGGCCCGCGCTCGCCGACCCGGTCCGCGAGATCGAGCGCCAGGCCGAGCAGCTCGACGCGCTCGCCCGGCGGGCCCGGCAGAGCCTCGACGCGAGCCTGACGCGGGCCGCCGATGACATCGCGCACACGAGAGCGCGGCTGCTCGCCCTGTCCCCCGCGGCGACGCTCCGCCGTGGCTACGCCATCGTCCAGGACCCTGACGGGGCCGTCGTCCGTGCGGCAGCGGATGTCTCCGCTGGCACGCGCCTCACGGTGCGGTTCGCGGAGGACCACCTGACCGTAACCGCCGACAGCGAATAGGATTCATATCGTGACTGATCGTGAAGCGCTCTCGTATGAGCAGGCACGCGACGAGCTCGCCGGAGTGGTCCGGCGGCTTGAGACGGGCGGGCTCACGCTTGAGCAGTCACTCGACTTGTGGGAGCGCGGCGAGAAGCTGGCTGGGATCTGCTCCGAGTGGCTAGACGGGGCCCGCGCCCGGCTGACCGCCGCCATGGCCACCCGCGACACCAGCGAGGAGCCGGCGAAGGAGCCCGAGGCCCCGTTCTAACCTTTAAGGTCACACCCCTGCGGGATGCCAGCCGCCCACCGGGCATCCTAGGCTTGTAAGCATGCGCGTGGATATTTGGAGCGATGTCGTCTGCCCGTGGTGCTACGTCGGCAAGGCCCGGTTCGAGAAAGCGCTGAGCGCCTTCGCGCACCGGGACGAGGTCGAGGTCGTCTACCACTCGTTCGAGCTTGACCCGAACTCGCCGCGCGGGACGGGCGAGACCAATCTGTCCATGCTCAGCAAGAAGTTCGGCAAGTCCCAGGCCGAGGCGCTCGCGATGGACGACCACGTCGGGAGCATGGCCCGCGCCGAGGGGCTCGGCTTCGACTCGGAACGCCCGACGGGCAACACTTTCGACATTCACCGCGTGCTGCACCTTGGCCTAGACCGGGGTGTCCAGCAGGAGCTGCTCAGCGCGGTCAACGAGGCCTACTTCGGGCAGGCACGCGACGTCTTCGACCGTGCGGTGCTCACCGAGGTCGCCGCCGGCGTCGGGCTCGACGCCGGCGAAGTCGGCAAGGTCTTCGACTCCAGCGACTACGCCGACGACGTGCGGCAGGACGAACTGCAAGCCCGGCAGATCGGCATCAACGGCGTCCCGTTCTTCGTGTTCGACATGGCGCTCGGCGCCTCCGGCGCGCAGCCGACGGAGCTTTTCACGCGCGCCCTCGACCAGGCCTGGGAAGGTTCAAAAGCATGACCGATGAGAACGTAACCAGCATTCCCGGGAGCCCTGAGCCGGCTCAGCACGCGCCCAACAGGAACCTGGCGCTTGAGCTCGCGCGGGTGACCGAGGCAGCGGCGATGGCGGCGGCCCGCTGGGTGGGCCGCGGCGACAAGAACGGGGCGGACGGCGCCGCGGTGAACGCGATGCGCACGCTCATCAACTCCGTTTCCATGCGCGGCGTGGTCGTGATCGGCGAGGGCGAGAAGGACCACGCCCCGATGCTGTTCAACGGCGAGGAGGTCGGCGACGGCACCGGGCCGGCCGTGGACGTCGCGGTCGACCCGATCGACGGGACCCGGCTGTGCGCCAACGGCATGCCGAACGCGGTGTCGGTCCTCGCGGTCGCCGAGCGCGGCTCGATGTACGACCCGTCCGCCGTGTTCTACATGAAGAAGCTGGCCACCGGCCCGGAAGCGGCCAGCGTGGTGGACATCGACGCACCGCCCGCGGCGAACATCGCGGCGGTCGCGAAGGCGAAGGGCGTCACGCCGCACGACGTCACCGTAGTCATCCTCGACCGGCCACGGCACGAAGGGCTGATCGACGCGGTCCGGGCGGCCGGAGCCCGGATTCACCTGATCACCGATGGCGACGTGGCCGGCGCGATCATGGCGGCCCGCGCGGAAACCGGCATCGACTTGCTGCTCGGCATCGGCGGCACCCCGGAGGGGATCGTCGCGGCCTGCGCGCTGAAGTGCATGGGCGGTGTCATCTTCGGCAAGCTCGCCCCCAGGGACGAGGCCGAGCGGCGCAAGGCCCTCGACGCCGGCCACGACCTCAACCGGGTCCTCACGACCGACGACCTGGTGTCGTCGGAGGACTGCTTCTTCGCCGCCACCGGCATCACCGACGGCGAGCTGATGGCCGGCGTCCGCTACAAGCCAGGCGGCGCGACCACGCACTCCCTGGTCATGCGCTCCCGCTCCGGCACGATCCGCTCGATCAGGAGCGAACACGCCCTGTGGAAGCTGAGCGCGTACTCCACCGTCAAATACGACTAGCCGGACCTTGCCCTGCGGACGTGCCGCCCGACCCTGGGTCGGGCGGCACGTTCTGCATTACGGCGTTCAGACCTGCGGCAGGTTCGCCAGGGCCGTGTCGATGCGGTCCTGCGGGAGCTCGAAGTCGACCATCTCGCCCGACAGGTAGCGCTCATACGCGACCATGTCGAAGTGCCCGTGGCCGCACAGAGCGGTCAGGATGACCTTCTCCTCGCCGCTCTCCGCGCACTTCTTGGCCTCCTCGACCACGGCCGCGATCGCGTGCGAGGGCTCGGGTGCCGGGATGATCCCCTCGGCCCGCGCGAACGTGAGCGCCGCCGCGAAGCACTCCCGCTGCGGCTTGGCGATCGCCTCGAAGAGGCCCAGCTCATACATGTGGGACAGCAGCGGCGACATGCCGTGGTAGCGCAGCCCGCCCGCGTGCACGGGGTCGGGGATGAACCCGTGCCCGAGCGTGTGCATCTTCATCAGCGGCGTGAACCCGGCGGTGTCGCCGAAGTCGTAGGCGTAGATCCCGCGGGTGAACGACGGGCACGCGGACGGCTCGACGGCCCGGATCACCGGGTTCATCCGCCCGGCCAGTTTCTCCTGCAGGAACGGGAAGAACAGGCCGGCGAAGTTCGACCCGCCGCCCGTGCACCCCACGATCAGGTCGGGACCTGACTCGCCGGCCATCTGGAACTGGGCCACGGCCTCCTGCCCGATCACCGTCTGGTGCATGAGGACGTGGTTGAGCACCGAGCCGAGCGCATACCGCGTCTCGGCGGAACCGGCGGCGGCCTCGACCGCCTCCGAGATCGCGATGCCCAGCGACCCCGGCGAGTCCGGGTCATCGGCCAGGACGGACAGCCCGGCCTGGGTGGCCCGCGACGGCGACGGGTGCACGGTCGCGCCCCAGGTCTGCATCATCGTGCGGCGGTGCGGCTTCTGGTCGTAGGACGCGCGGACCATCCAGACCTCGCAGTCAAGCCCGTACTGCGCGGTGGCGAACGCCAGCGAACTGCCCCACTGTCCCGCGCCCGTCTCGGTCGTGAGCCGCTTGGTTCCTTCGACCGAGTTGTAGTACGCCTGCGGGACGGCGGTGTTCGGCTTGTGCGACCCGGCGGGAGAGACGCCCTCGTACTTGTAGTAGATCCGGGCGGGCGTGTTGAGCAGCTTCTCCAGGCGGCGGGCCCGGATCAGCGGCGTCGGCCGCCACAGCTTGTACACGTCGATGACCGCGCCGGGGATGTCGACGTAGGGGTCGGCGGTGACCTCCTGGCGGATCAACTCCATCGGGAACAGCGGGGCGAGGTCGTCCGGCCCGACCGGCTGGTGCGTGCCCGGGTGCAGCGGCGGTGGCGGCGGCGCGGGCAAGTCGGGGATGATGTTGTACCACTGGGCCGGGATCTGCGACTCATTGAGGATGAACTTGGTCCGCTCCGTCACGGCTCCTCCATATATGTGCCACGCCTGGTCATCCGCACCATACGCCTGCTATGTCCGGACCAATAGCGCTTCGCGAAGATCTTGACGGCTGTCACAAGACAGCTGGGTGTCCAGTCTAAATAGCTGGTTGGCGAGGAGGAAGGACAGGCGATGAGCACTGGATTCACAGCAGTCAAGGACGCGAAGACGGTCCTGCTGACTACCTACAAGCGGGACGGGACGGCGGTGGAGACGCCGGTCAGCATCGCCTTCGACGGCGAGCGGGCGTTCTTCCGCTCCTATGACAAGGCGTGGAAGACCAAGCGCCTGCGGCGCAACCCTCGGGTGCAGCTCGCGCCCGCGACCCTGCTGGGTAAGCCCACCGGGCCGGTTATCCAGGCGCACGCGACGCTGCTGCAAGGCGATCAGGCGCGCGTCGCCGCGAAGGCGCTGGCACGGCGGCACCGCGTGCTGCAGGCGGTGCTCGTCCCCGCGATGCACCAGCTCATGCGGTACCAAACGATGCACTACGAGCTTAAAGCCGATCCAGAGTAATGCGGCGCAATCAGTTATACCGGGTTATACTCGATGGTATGAAGACTGCTATCTCTGTTCCGGACGAGGTCTTCAACCAGGTTGAGAGCCGGGCGGCCGAGCTTGGCATCAGCCGGTCTGAGTTCTTCGCGCGGGCGGCCAGGCAATATCTCGACTTGCTCGCGGACGCCTCGCTCACGCAGCAGATCGACGCGGCGATCGAGGTGACCGGGGCCGACGACTCCGGTCACCTGGCCGCCGCCGCGGGCCGCGCTTTCCTGGCCGCCATTGACGATGAGTGGTAAACCCAGCCGAGGCGACGTCTGCTGGGTCGACCTCGGCGAGCCCAAAGGCAGCAGGCCCGCTAAGCGCCGCCCCGTCCTCGTTATCCAGGCTGACGCTTACAACGGCAGCAAGATCAACACCACCCTGGTTGCCGTCATCACCTCGAACACCGCCCGCGCGGCGATGCCTGGCAACGTCTTCCTCCCCGCCGTCGCCAGCGGCCTGCCCAAAGACTCGGTACTGAACGTCACGGCACTCGTCACCATCGACAAGGCCGACCTCGAAGCGCCAGTAGGCCGGCTTCCGGCTTCCCTTATGACGGAGATCGACCGCGGCCTGCGCCGGGTCCTCGGCTTGTAACCGGTCAGGCATCGCTTTGTTTTCCGGCACTCGCCGCGGAGGGCACCTGAGGAGTTCCGGACGTTGCTGCCGGTTCCTGTGCTGCCGCCGGTGACGTGCGGTCGCGCAGCCTCGGCAGGATGGTCCCGGCGACCGCGCCAGCGACGGCGAGGCCCGCCGCCACGTAGTAGGCGGCGGTGAACCCGCGGCTGAAGGCAGCGGGAGTGGCGTAGCTTCCGGTGGCGGCGAACGCGGCACCTAGGATCGCGACGCCGAACGCACCGCCGAGCTGGCGCATCGCGGCGAACGCGCCGGATGCCGTGCCGATGTCCGCGGGCGGCACGCTGCTGGTGACCGACCTGGTGACCGCCGGGATGGCGAGCGCGAACCCGGCACCGACCATGGTCATCGGGACCACCAGGGCAAGGTAGCCGCTACCGGGGCCCGCCACGGCCGCGATCCACGCGACCCCGGCCGCCAGCAGCAGCGACCCGGTCACGACCAGCACCCGCTCGCCGATCCGGTCAGCCAGCGCGCCGGCCCGCGGTCCGATGAGGAACGGCGCGATCCCCCACGGCAGCAGCCGCAGCCCGGCGCCGAGCGGATCCTGCCCGCCGACCACCTGCTGGAACTGCGGCATCAGGAATATCGCGCCGCTGAGCGAGGCGTTGACCGCGAAGATCGCGGCGTTGCCCGACGAGAACGCGGGCGACCGGAACAGCCGGGCTGGGATCATCGGGTGCGCCGCGCGGCGTTCCCAGGCCGCGAACGCGACTGCGGCCACGGCGCCTCCCGCGAGCGCACTCAGCACTTCGGCGCTGCCCCAGCCCGCCGCGTTTCCCCGGACCAGGCCCCACACCAGGCCAAGCGCCGCGGCGGTAATCAGCAGCAGCCCAGGCAAGTCCACCATCCCGCCGCCCGGCCTGGCCGCCTCAGGGATCCGGGTCAGGACCAGCGGAATCGCCACGAGCGCGATCGGCACGTTGCACCAGAAGATCCACTGCCAGCCAAGACCTTGGGTGATCGCGCCGCCGAGTACCGGCCCGGCCACCGCGGCGAGCGCGGTCACGCCGCCGTAGATGCCGATAGCCCACCCCCGGCGCGCGGGCGGGAAGGCGGCGTTCAGCAGCGCCAGCGCCATCGGCATGATCGCCGCCGAGCCCGCGCCCTGCACTGAGCGCGCGGCGATCAGCACCGCCGCGTTCGGGGCGAGGGCACAGGCCGCCGAGGACAGCGCGAACAGCGCCAGTCCTGCGGCGAAGACCCGGCGGCGGCCGAACCTGTCACCGAACGCCGCTGCGGTCATCAGCAGCACCGCGAAGCTGAGCGTGTAGGCGTTGACCGTCCACTCAAGGTCCGCCAGGGACGCACCGAGGCCGTGGCGGAGCGCGGTCAAGGCGGTGGCGATGACCACCGCGTCGAGAATCACGATGAACGACGCCAGCGAGGACAGGCCCAGGACCCACCGCTGTTCCCGCGTCGTCCCGGCTTGCCGTTGCGCCATGAGGCTCCTCCTTGCTTCCATTTCGCTTCCGCAGCGTTTAGATCAAGCGCGGAGCCGAAACTGGCCGGCCGCCGGCCGACCAGTTTCCCGGGCGGGCATGGTCAGTCCATGTATGGAGAATCTGGCGGGAGGCCCGATGCGACAGATCGGTGACGTGACCGGACAGCTGCTGGTCAGGGCCCAGGCCGGGGACGCGGACGCGTTCGCCGAGCTCACCGGCCCGTTCCGGCGCGAGCTGCAGGTGCACTGCTACCGCATCCTCGGCTCGGCCGCCGACGCCGAGGACATGCTGCAGGAGACGATGATGGCTGCCTGGCGCGGGCTTGACGGGTTCGAGGGGCGCGCATCGGTACGCACCTGGCTGCATACGATCGCCACCAACAAGTGCCTGAACCACCTGCGCGCCAGCCGCGCCGCGACCCCGCGGATGCCGGATGTGCCGCTGCCCGCGCCCACTCGCAGCGGTGAGCCGCTGTGGCTCGAGCCTTACCCGGATGTGCTGCTCGGCGACCTGCCTGACGCCGCCCCCGGGCCGGAGGCGCGCTACGAGGTGCGCGAGTCAGTGTCGCTTGCCTTCATCGCGGCGCTGCAGTACCTGCCGCCCCGGCAGCGAGCCGCCCTCGTGCTCCGCGACGTGCTCGGGTTTCGCGCCGCCGAGACCGCCGCGATGCTCGACTGCACCGTAGACGCCGCGAACAACCTGCTGAAGCGCGCCCGGGCCACGATCGCGAACCACCTGCCGCCAGGTGGCCGGGACCGGGTGCCGCTGCCCGGATCCGCACGCGAGCAGCAGGTCACGACCCAGTTCGCCGACGCGTTCGAGCGCGGCGACGTCCAGGCCATCGTCGCCCTGCTCACTGACGACGCCTGGCTCACCATGCCCCCGCTCCCGTTCGAGTACCAGGGCCGCGACGCGATCGGGCACTTCATGGAGGCCGTCTCATTCCGCTACGGGACCCGGCAGTCCAGGCTCGTGCCTACCCGGGCCAACGGCCAGCCCGCCTTCGCCCGCTACCTCCGCGACCCGCACGCACCGGTCGCGCACGCGCACGGGCTTCTCGTGCTCACCCTCGACGGCGACCGCGTCAGCGCCATCAACGGCTTCAACGACATCAGCGCCTTCGCGCGGTTCGGCTTCCCCCGCACCCTGCCCGAATAGGCGCTCAGGTGATCGACTTGCTAATCAACCGTGACCACAGCGGCGATCTGGTCAAGGCCGGAAACCTTCAGCAGCGTTTCGGTGATGGAGCCCTCGGTGCTGACCTTGATGGTCAGCACCGACCGGCTAGCCGCGCCGAACAGGGCCCGGATGGCACCGCTGTCGCAGTAGGTGACGGCGGTCATGTCGGCGGTGATGACCTTGGCCTCGGCGGCAGCCTGGTCGAGGGCGGCCTTGAATTGCTCGACGTTGGTCAGGTCGATGTCGCCGATGGCGCGCACTGTGGCAGGTTCACGTTCGCTCGCGGGCACGAACTCGAAGCGCGCCTGCGGGACAGCGCCGGGGGCGCCGCCCGGAGGCCGCTGGAAAACGGCGCCAGCCGAGCTGGCATCGTCAGTCATGGCTTCAGGTCCTTCGTCAAGGTAACCGTCGTCCCGTGCGCGGACGGATCGATCGTGACGTTATCCATGAGGGTGTGCATGAAGATAATCCCATGGCCACGGGTGCCCGGGGCGGGCTGTTCGCGGTCCGCAGGGGGAGGTCGCCAGTTCCCGGTGTCCGTGACGGTCAACTGGATCATGGTGTCAGTCGCGTGGGCGGTGAGGGTGATCTGGACTGCCGCCGCGTCGGCGGGGCGGCCGACGGTGGCGTGCTCGTAGGCGTTGCCGGCGGCTTCGCCGACGGCGATCAGGATGTCGCCGGCTTCCCGGGGGCTGACGCTGGCCGTCGGCAGCCACTGCCGCAGCTTGGCACGGAGCAAGGCCAGGCTGGACGGGTCGCCGGCGGGCACCTGGACGCTCAGCGGAGCAGGCGGATGCCGGTAGATCAGGACGGCGACGTCGTCGTCATAGCCGGCCGCCGGCGTCATGACCGACATGACGTGGTCCGCGACGTGGTCCGGATGATCCTGGGCCCGCTCGGTCACCGCGACTGCCGCAGCGTCCATGCCCTTGTCCAGTGACTGGTTTCGCCGTTCGACCAGCCCGTCCGTGTACAGCATCAGAGTTGCGCCCGGTGGCAACGTGGCGATCGCCTGATGCCGCTGCAGGTGGGCGGGCAGCATGCCTAGTGGCAGCGACTGGGCCTGATCGAGCAGGCGGTGCTCTCCCGTGGCCGTGGCGAGGATGGGCGGCGGATGCCCGGCGCAGCTGTAGCTGACCGTCCCGGCTGCGGGATCGATGATCGCGCAGAATACGGTGGCGCATTCCGCTCCCGGAATCCGGCTGGCGAAAGTGTCCAGGTCGGTGAGGGCCGCAGCCGGACCGGGAGCGCGCAGCAGGACGGCCTGGCTGGCGGAGCGCAGCTGGCCCATGACCGCGGCGGCGGGCAGCCCGCGGCCGACGCAGTCGCCGACGACGACGGCGGTACGGTGGCCGGGCAGCGGAATCACGTCGTACCAGTCGCCGCCGACTTCGAGCGGGGGAACCGCCGGGGTATACCGTGCGGCGAATCCATGCGGCAGCTCAGTGGGGGCGAGGATGGCGTGCTGAAGGGTGAGTGCCACGGCGCGGGTCTGCTCGTAGTCTCTGGCCTTGGCCAGCACCTGGGCCAGGTGGCTGGTGAGGACCGAGAACAGTTCCCGCACCTCGGCGCCGACCGGCCTCCCGGCCGGGAATTCCGCGGTGATGGCCGATGAGCCTGTTCCGTCGAGCGGAGCGGCGAGCAGGGTGGTCTCTTCGTCGCCTGGCAGCACGGCGACCGAGGCCGCCGGCTGATGCCGAGTATCCTCCAACGCTCCCGTCACCACAGCGGAGACGGGCTGATCCGGGGCTCGCCTAGGCCATGCGGTCATGGCCATGTTGTCGTCGCTGGACCACAGCGCGGCGGTGACCTGGCTGGCGCCTACCGCGGCGGCAATCTCGCGGGCGGCTGTGGTGAGCATCTCGGAGATCTCTCCGGTCGCGGCCAGGGCGGCAGCGAAACCGGCCAGGGTGGCTTCGCGCTGCCCGGCCAGCCGTTCCGCGGTCACATCCCGTGCGGTGCCGACGAACAGCCGGGCGTGTCCGTCTGGGCCCTTCTCTCCACGCCGCCCGATTGTCCAAAGGCACCGCTCACCGGAGCCGACCAGGCGAATGTACGATAACCAACTCTTCCCGCCAGCGGGGTGCGTAATCGGCGATCAGGCAGCCCAGCGGTGCCGAAGGAGCAGCGCGAGCAGGTAGTACTTGGCCTGTGGCCAGGGTCAGGTGATCGACTTGCGGCGGCCTGGCAGCCAGCGTCGCGGGCGGGGCGGGGTGCGGGCCAGGACCTCGCTGACGACTGCGTAGCCGCGGACTTCGATAACCGGGACGTCGGACGAGGTGGGGACGCGCTTGGTCGTCCGGCCGCGCTGGCTGGCGAGGATGTGGTTGCCGTTCATGACGACCTCGACGCCGGACGGCACGATGAGGCGGACCTTGCCGAAGAACGCGTAGACGGTGAGGACGACGTGCCGGTCTTGCAGGATCGCCTCGCGCATGTCCAAGACCACCTCGCCGAACGCGGCGACGCACGTCATGGCGCCAGGGACTACCCAGCGGCCGCGGCGGTCCGACGTGCTGAAGATCGCGGTGACCGGCTGCCCGTCACCGAACTGGACCGGCTGGTGCTCTGGCGCGGCAAGGTCCGTGGTCAGCTCAGCCAGTTCGCCTAGGGTGCGGGCTGATAGGGCAACAGGCAGCCGTTCTGAATACTCGTCATGGGAAAGGCGGCCATCGGCCATCGCCTCTGCCAGCATGGCGACGACACGCTCCCGATCGCTATCGGAAGCGCGGAGATCCTTTGGACCCGGACGCGGGGGCATGGTAGGACGATACCCTTCGGCAATGACAGACGCGTTTTCGCCTGCAGTTAGCGTGCAAGAGCGAGCCACAGTCGACAATGTGGCGCTCACGCGGTTCCTCTACGTCGATCATGGCGGGATCGTGCGGGGAAAGGCGGCCGCGACCGCGCGGCTGGCCGAGCGGATCGAATCGGGTATCGGGCATACCCGAGCGATGATGGCGATGTCGATGATGGACGAACTGGCTCCGGTTGAGGGGATGGGACCGGTTGGGGAAGTCCGTATAAAGCCGGATATTTCGACATTCGTGGCGTTGCCTTACGCGCCCGGGGCGGCCGCCATGCTCGCCGACCAGGTCAACCCGGACGGGAGCCCGTGGGACGGGTGCGCGCGGACCTTCCTCAAGGGGGCTATCGCGGAGCTCGCCGCGGCGGGATATGAACTCCAGGCGTCTTTTGAGCCAGAATTCAGTCTCGGACGTTACGAAGGCGCATCATTCACGCCCATTGACGAAAGCCTCTGTTACTCTGCTACCGGTTTCCACCTGGCGCACGACTATACGATCGACCTCGTCGATGCGCTGCTCAAACAGGGTCTAGAGGTCGAGCACTATTACCCTGAGCTTGGCCACGGCCAGCAAGAGGTACCCATCCGGCACGCGTCGGCGCTCCGCGCCGCGGACAATCATGTCCTGCTGCGTGAGACCGCCCGGGCCGTCGCCATCAGGCACGGCCTGTGGGCGAGCTTCGCGCCTAAGCCGCTGCCGATGCAGGCGGGCAACGGCGCTCACCTGCATGCCTCCCTGTGGGCGGACGGCGCTAACGCGTTCGCTGATCCTTCCGGCCGGTACGGGCTGTCGGGGGTTGGCTATCACTTCCTGGCCGGAGTCCTCGCGCACCTGCCCGGCTTGGTCGCGCTGACCTGCGGGTCGGTGAACAGCTACCGGCGGCTCACGCCGTCCACGTGGTCCGGCGCGTTCGCCTGCTACGGACCGGACAACCGCGAGGCCGCGGTGCGGATCTGCTCGCCGATCGGGTCGCGCGGCTCGGTGAACCTGGAGCTCAAGCCGATCGACTCTTCCGGCAATCCCTATCTCGCGCTCGGCGCGTTCATCTACGCGGGGCTCGACGGCATCAGGCGGGAACTCGACCCGGGCGAGCCGTTGCTGGTCGACCCGGCGACGCTGCCCGGCAGGGAGCCGGATCCGACGCTGGCGGACGACCCGCGGCTGGGACTGCCCGCCCGGCTCCCGGCCTCTCTCGGCGAGGCGCTCCGCGCCCTGTCGGCCGACCAGGTGCTGATGTCCGCGCTTGGGCCGCTGCGGTCGACCGCGTACCTCGCGGTGAAGCGCTCCGAAGTTGAGCACTTCGGCAATCATGACGTCGATTACGAGTGCCGCCAGCACTGGCAGAAGTTCTAGCGGGGACGCGGAGCAACATCCCGTTCTGCTTACTGGTTCTTACTGGTTTGGCCTTTTGCGGCGGGACGCCGCAGGTGGCGTCTTCGCTGCTCGCGAAGACGCCACCTGCGCGCAGTACTCACCTAGATGTCGTCGCCGCGGTGTGTCCGCGCGGGGTCATCGTGAGCGCCGAGGCGCGGGTCTGGGACTGAACCCGAACCGGTGCCGGTGCTTCCGACGGTTCCGGCCATTCCGGCGGTTCCAGAGCCGGGAGCGAGCGGGTCGATGCCGGAGCGATCAGCACCGCTCCGGAAAGCGGCCTCCGGTGGCTTGGCGATGACGGACAACGGCGTAGCGACATCCTCCAAGGCCTTGCCCTCCGCCGCGACGCCGAAGAAGATCGCGATGACGCCGCCGAGGATCATCGCGCAGGCACCGACCATGTAGCCGATGAAGAGGCTGGTGCGGTTCGTCCCGTTGCCGATGAGGTGCCCGTACCAGTGGGTGCCGAAGGCGCCGAAGATCTGGGCGATGGCGAAGAACACCGCGATGGCCTGGGCGCGGACCTCAAGCGGGAAGACCTCGCTCGCGGTCAGGTAGCCAGCGCTCGCGCCCGCGCTCGCGAAGAAGAACACCACGGCCCAGCAGATCGTCTGCGTAGTCGCGTTCAGCGACCCCGCCTTAAAGAGGAACGCGGTGATCACGAGCAGCGCGCCGGCCGTGATGTACGTGCCGGCGATCATCGGCTTACGGCCGATCGTGTCGAAGAGGCGGCCGATGGTGAGCGGGCCGAGCAGGTTGCCCGCCGCGAACGCGAAGAAGTAGTAGCTGGTGTGAGTGGCCGGGACGTGGAAGAAGTACTCGAGCACCAGGCTGGAGGTGAAGAAGATCGCGTTGTAGAGGAACGACTGGGTGATCATCAGCGCCGCGACGAGTACGGCGCGTTTGGGGTAGTGCTCGAACAGCGTCTTGAGCAGTTCGAGGTAGCCGAAGTGCCTGGTGGGACGGATCTCCAGTTCCTTGCTCTGGTCGACCGGCGGAAGCGTGCCCTTGGTCGCTGCGACCTGTTCCTCGATCTTCCTGATTGACTCCTCCGCCTCGGCCTGTTTGCCGTGCATGATCTGCCAGCGCGGGGACTCCGGGAGGTTACGCCGCACGTAGATGATGAAGAGGGCGAGGACAGGGCCGACGATGTAGGCGACCCGCCAGCCCCAGAACGCCGTGACGTGGTTCAGCACCCAGAGCGTGGCGATGGTGCCGAGGATCGCGCCTGCCCAGTACGTGCCGTTGACCGCAAGGTCAACGCGGCCACGGAACTTGGCTGGGATCATCTCGTCGATCGCCGAGTTGATCGCGGCGTACTCGCCGCCGATGCCCATGCCCGCGATGATGCGGGTGGCGTAGAGGAAGATGAACCAGTGGCCGCCGTTTGGGGTTATGGCGGTCAGGCCGCTACCGATGAGGTAGACGCCTAGCGTAATCACGAAGAGGTTCTTTCGGCCGAGCCTGTCGGACAGCCGCCCGAAGAAAAGCGCGCCGATAACCTCGCCGATCAGGTACCACCAGGCAATGTCACTGACCGCGCCGGCCGACATGTTCAGGGTGTTCCTGAGCGTCAGGTCGGACCCCACGTTTGCCGCGATGGTGATTTCTAGACCATCGAGGATCCAAGCCACTCCGAGCGCGACGATTAGCCGCGTATGGAATCTCGACCAAGGCAATCGGTCAATCCGGGCCGGGATCAGGCTCCGGATATAAGGACCGCTCGTCGTGGTGGAGGACGTAGTAGCCATGCTGCGCTCCTTCTTTCCCGCGTCCTCACAAGTCCTCGCTCAATGCGGGGACGTTTTCGCTCTCGCTCGCTACCCCGCGATTTCTCGTGTATGCCGAGTCACTCACAGTGACGCATGGCGACCATAGGGGGCGTATGCGGGCAGTGGAGTCCGTGAAGTGCCTGGTCAATCTGAGCTTTCACCCTTGGCGTGCCGCCCGTTGCTCCATATAGTTAGCTCTGTGAACGATGTAAGATCGTCGGCGGCTACGGGCGCCGGCGTCGCCGAATGGGCTAAGGCCGAGGCGTCCAGGCTGATGGCCGCCACTGGTGCCATACGCCGGGTGGGGACGCGCGCGGTGCGAACCTCCGCAGTCGCGGACCCGCTGCCGCCGGCCCGGTCTGAGTTGCTGCGGCTCGCGTTTCGCCGTCCTGGCATCGGCGTGGCGGAGGCAGCGGCTGAGCTGCACCTGGCGCCGAACAGCGTCAGCACGATGGTGAGCAAGCTCGCTGAGGACGGCCTGATCAACCGCGGCCGCGTCGCGAGCGACGGGCGGTCGGTCCGGCTGACCGTTACGGAGGCGGGTGCCGCCAGGATCTCGCAGTGGCGGGACATCCGCCTGGACCTCGTAGGGCGAGCGCTGTCGCGGCTGTCCACCGCGGACCAGCAAGCGATTGTCGCCGCCATCCCCGCACTGACCCGGCTCGCCGAGGAGATGGAGGAACTTTGACCATCACCGCGCCTGTTTCGACGCTCACCGCTGCCGTCGAATGCGTGGACCTGAGCTACCAGTTCGCAACGCACCTGGCCGTTGACCACGTGAACCTGTCGATCGCGCCCGGCGAGATGTACGGGCTGCTCGGGCCGAACGGCGCGGGCAAGACCACCACGATCCGGATGATCACCACGCTGCTGACGCCCGGGACGGGGTCGGTACGTGTCTTCGGCATCGACGCGGCCGCGCGCCCGATGCACGTCCGGCGGGTCATCGGGTACGTGCCGCAGGCGCTGTCCGCTGACGCGAACCTGACCGGCGTGGAGAACGTGGAGCTGTTCGCCCGGCTGTTCGACGTGCCCCGGCGGGTGCGGAAGCAGCGGGTCGACGAGGCGCTTTCCGCGATGGGGCTGACCGAGGCCGCTTCGCGCCTGGCCGGGACGTACTCGGGCGGCATGATCCGGCGGCTTGAGCTCGCCCAGTCGCTGATCAGCGCGCCACGGCTGCTGGTGCTCGACGAGCCCACCGTCGGCCTCGACCCGATCGCGCGCTCTGTCGTGTGGGAGTACATCGCACGGCTGCGGTCCGAGTTCTCGATGACCGTGCTGATGACAACGCACTACATGGACGAGGCCGACACGTACTGCGACCGGATCTCGCTGATGCACCGGGGCAAGATCCGCGTCACCGGCAGCCCGGCTTCGCTCCGGGCCGGGCTAGGCGACGACGCGACGCTCGATGACGTCTTCCGCCACTACACGGGCGACACCCTGGACAAGGCTCCGTCAGAAGAAGGAGGCATGCGTGACGCACGCCGCGCCCGCCGCACCGCCCGTCGACTTGGCTGAGAATCCCGTCGCTGGATTCCTCCGCCTGCTCAACCGCGTCGGCACGCTCTGCTGGGTGGAGCTGCGCAAGATCCGGCACGA
>Ga0310811_10004830_pt1 | contig 16991 bp, 10 predicted proteins | sample YCmetagenome_FD_207642 | JGI IMG/M metagenome (GOLD analysis project Ga0310811, IMG submission 207642) | Soil microbial communities from experimental microcosm in Duke University, North Carolina, United States - YC | ecosystem: Engineered > Artificial ecosystem > Soil microcosm > Unclassified ...
TGAGATGTTGGATGCAGGGATCCACGGTTATATTTCCAAAGCGGATGAACCGGAGGAGCTTCTTTCGGCTATACGAGCTGCCGCCGAAGACCGCATCTACCGGAATGGTCTGTTTACCGAGGCGTTGTACCGAAACAAACAAAAGGATATCCGGATGTTTGGTGCGGACGCGATCGCCTTGTTGAGTGACCGTGAGAAAAGGATCTTACAGCTGATCTGGGATGAGAAGAGCAATAAGGAGATCGCCGACGAGCTCTTTCTGGGTATCCGGTCCGTCGAGAAGATACGCCAGGATATGAAGGAGAAGATCGGCGTCAGATCAACAGTCGGTTTGCTAAAATTTGCGATTGAAAATAAGATCATCGGCCAGGACATCAGGATGCCCGGAGTCGTGAGATAGCATCCTCCACCTCTTTTTCTTTTCGTAAAAACCGTAGCCGTTTTTGAGGCCATTACTAGCCCGCAGGGATCTTTATTGTGTTAGCTTGTAGAACATTTCTAATCGACATTACTTTATTTGAATTATGCGAATTGTCGGATTGAAGCTAACGCATGACGGGTCAATAGCCCTGATCGATAACCAGCGGCTGGTCTTTTGTTATGAAATGGAGAAGATCGGGAACAATGCCCGGTATTCTCCTTTCGTCATCGGCATCGAGCAGATACGGGAGATATTCACTTCCCATGGATATGACTTCGATCAAACAGACAAGCTGGTGATCGACGGGTGGACACCGGATCAGCAGGTGTTCATCAACCTTGGGACGGGGAATATTCCCGTCGAGCTCGCGGGCTATGGTCTTTTGGTGGTAGGTGAAAATGTTTTAGAGGCCAGGGACCTGAGCCTGATGGCCGGTATCCCGGTACGTTATTCCAGTTACCTTCATGTCGCCGGTCATATCACGGCAGCGTACTGTACCAGCCCCATGGCGAAGGCGGGTGTCGATTCCTATGTCCTGGTATGGGATGGCGGCATGTTCCCACAACTGTTCTATTATTGCAGCGGAAGCAACAGCGTTGAGAATCTTGATGTGCTGTTCTACATTATCGGTAATATATATGCGATTTTCGCGCAGCATTTCGGCCCCTTCCGGAAAGCGTCCGCGGAGGTCCTGGACGACCTTTCCGTGGCCGGAAAGGTGATGGCATATATCGCAAAAGGCGCGTACCGGGAAGAGATGATATCCATTTTCCAGGAGCTGTACGATGCCGACACGGACAAAGGCATGGATTTTGCCAGGCGGTTTGCCGCCGGATTTCTGCAGAGGACGGCTCATTCCAATTTTCCGCCGGAAGACGTCCTTCATACCTTCCATGTCTTCCTGGAAAAAATGCTTGTCCGGAATCTGACGGCGAAGATCGGGAAGGAGACGGGAAGATCGAGAAACCTGTGCATTGCCGGGGGCAGCGCCCTTAATATAAAATGGAACAGCGCCATTCGGAGCTCCGGTCTGTTTGACTGCGTGTGGGTGCCACCGTTTCCCAATGATGCCGGTAGCGCGATCGGCGCAGCTTGTTGCGAAATGATCCGGGCCAGCGGAAAGAGTTGCCTGGCATGGGATGTATATGCGGGTCCCCCGGTGACCCGGGGCGACCGGGAGAGCGGCTGGACCGGAAGGAAGCTGACCGTGGAAGAGCTGGCCCTTCTTCTGTTCCTGGAGAACGAACCGGTTGTATTTTTGAATGGCCGGGCAGAGCTGGGACCGCGGGCCCTGGGCAACCGGAGCATACTGGCTCCCGCGACGAATGCTTTTATGAAGCGGGTGTTGAATCAGATCAAGAACAGGGAAGACTACCGCCCGGTCGCCCCCATTTGCCTGGAGCAGGATGCAGGATCGATATTCGATCCCGGAAGCACCGATCCCTACATGCTTTTCGATCACAAGGTGCGGTCGGAATGGCTGGATCGTATCCCCGCCATCTGCCACCTGGATGGGACGGCCCGGCTGCAAACCGTTGCCGAAGAGGAGAATCCTATTGTCTTCCGGCTGCTCCAGGAATACAAAAGACTCAGCGGAATTCCGTTGTTATGCAATACAAGCGCAAATTTGAACGGGTGCGGTTTTTTCCCGGATGTAATTTCGGCCATGCGGTGGGGCAGGGTCAATTACATTTGGTGTGATGATGTCCTGTATGAAAAAGAAGATAAGATAGTTTTTGAAAATGTCCTTTCCTGCGATGAGACGACATTATAATGATCCAATGACGATATCGCAAAAACCGCACTGAAATATGCGATGATTACGAAGGGACGGATATTGGTTTTGCTCTAATTTGTGGTCCGGTTCCTGTTTTGTGTATTCACTCTTACAAAAGCAGCATTGTTACTGGCTTTAGCGGCAGCTTTATCTTTCTGGTCAGAGAGTGACCGGCCGGTATCATCATAAACTTATCCTCTTATGAACAATTTCGCTTCCGGCTGGTATCTCATCTACACAAAACCTCAAATATGTCAATGAGCCGCTATTCCCATCCTATGTCTTTGTCTATCTCAACAATAAACAGCATTATTTCGAAAGTATGGACGCAGACGGCGTATTATATTATGTACGGTGTGGAAAGGAGGTCGTCAGGGTTGACGCCAGGATAATTGAAAACATCAAATTAGCCACCTCTCATGCCCAGGAGCTGGAGGTGTCGAAGGACGATTTCAAGCCGGGGCAGAAGCTGGTCATTGCCCAAGGGGCTTTGACGGGTCTTAATTGCGAGGTAGTGCAGATCGACAGTGTCAAAAAACTTTTGGTCCGGGTTGATCTGCTGCAACGAAATCTCCTGCTTTCGATCGCCCCCGATCAATTGATCGCCGTATAGAATTTGTATCACTTCAATTCCCATAAGCCATGAGAAGCGAATCAGAGATCATCGGAAAGATAGCCGAATTCAGAAAGAACATCGACCTGCTGGAGGAGAAAAAGCAGGAAGAAGCAATAAAGGATTTCCATAAGCGGGATCTTCGGCGGTTGTTCTTTTTTAAAAGAGAACAGACCGTATTTGAACATGGTATCCTTTTGCTGGAATGGTTGATGGGAGAGGAGAGAAGTCAAAATCTATAAATCCGTTATAGTATGGGTAAAAAAATAATCCGGGTGATCTCATGGGGTGGTATTGGAGATGTGATGCTCAGCACTCCGGCTTTTAGCGCGTTAAAGAAAAAATGGGCGCCTTGCGAGATCTACGTATTCTGTATCCAGGACACGCACCAGGAGGTATACAGGAACAATCCCAACATCGACCATGTACGGAATATCTCTTTCTGGAGCAATCCGACGCATTTCATCCTGTATTACCTGAAATGGGCCAAGTTCTATATGATCAATTACGGGCAGTTCACGCCCTCCATTTATTATAGGAAGAGTGCTATGGAGATCATTGCCGATATGCTGGAGGTGGAGCTCGATCAGAAAAAGGTCCAGCTCTTCCTGACGGAGGAGGAGGACAGGGTAGGGAAGGAATGGATATCCAAATACAAAAACCCGGTTGCCATTCATTATACCTCATTGACAACCAAGAATCAGGAGTGGCCCATGGAATATTGGAACGAGCTGGTCGAATCCCTGCCGGAATATACGTTCATTCAGTTGGGCCTTCCCACTGAAAGCATGGTAAAGGGCGCTGTCTATACCGGTAAGAAGACGATCCGGGAATCGCTGGCGATCCTCAAGAATTGCATCGGCTTTGTCGGCGTCAATTCGACATTCTCCCATGCGACGACGGCTTTTGATGTTCCCGGGGTAGTTGTTTTTGGTCCCGGCGGGCCGGACATCTGGGGACATGAAAGCAATATAAATATCTATAAGAAAAGGTATTGCTCGCCCTGTGTGGATATGATCTATGACTACCCATGCCCATACGGCAAACCCTGTATGAGGGAGATCACCGTTGAAGAGGTCCGGACTGCGTTGCTGACGCAGCTGGCCAGGCGGAAAAAACAGTTGTCCGCCGATGTCCATTTATCCCATAACAGCGAGGTATGGCAAGGATCGTATTCATAATGGACACAGAGGAAGGACACATCCTGCCTTCCTTTGGAGTTGCACGCTCTCTGAAAGACCTGGGTCATACCATCCTTTATCTTAGTATCCTCGATAACGAAGATATGGTGAGGGGGCAGGGGTTCGAGTTCCGGTCCATGTTCGAGGGACTCTATGGTCCGGGTTACCGAAGCCGATACAAGAACCTCAGCCCGGCCGGCGGAGTGGGGAGGCCTATCGGAGGATCGCTTCAGCAGGGATACAACGAGCACATTGCGCAACTCATGGGCGGCGCTTATGATAATTTCCTCAATGACCTGCAGGCCGATCTGTTCATTGTAAGCGCCTTTCTCCGGACGGACATTCTTATCCTGTATTATAAATATCGGATCCGGCCTGTCATTTTCACGACTTTTTTGCACCGCCGGGGTGGGTCGACCACCGACGATTATCTTTTTTATCTCGGAAGCACGGCGCCGGAGGAGCTCAATGCATTCGTGGAGTTTGTCCTGGGGCTTGGGATAAATATCACCACCATGGCAGAGCTTGTCGAACCCTTGAATAGTTTGTGCGAGGTCGTAGTATGTCCTTCTGAATTCGAGATAGACGGCTGCGCCCGGCAGGGGAATGTCCATTACCTGGGTCCTTCCATCCGGGAAGAGCCTGACCGCCCCGGGGTCCTTGCAGAACTCAATATCCCGCCGGATGCAAAGCTGATCTATGCGTCGCTGGGCACCCAGGCCATGCGGCATGGGAATGCGGGCGCGGACCTTTTTACAAAACTGATACGGGTCATGAAGGAAGATGCGCTGCAGGATTTCCACCTCATATTGTCCGTGGGACCGGAATTCGATATCAACGGTCTTCTGCCCGTGCCGGGGAACGTCACCGTCGCAAGATGGGTCCCGCAGATCGCGATCCTGAAAAGAGCTGTCCTGGCGATCATCCATGGCGGGTTGGGATCCGTAAAGGAGTGTATCTATTATGGCGTCCCTATGATGGTATTTCCGCTGGGTCTCGATCAACCCTGGAATGCCGAGCGGATAGACCACCACCGGTTGGGCCTGACCGGGGACATCCGGAAAATAACGGAAGCCGAACTGAGATCGGGTATTCATGAGATCATAGAGAACACGGAGATCCGGAACAATATCGCCAGGATGAGAGACATCTTCAGAGCGAAAGAGGAATCCCGGCTGGCCGGCCCGTTGATCGAGTCGCTGCTCGCAGGGAAAGAGCTTCGCCAGTAAGCACCCCAATATCTATCCGGTCACGGAATTATACATCCCATGCAAACGTATAAACCTGCTGTTTCACAGCAATTGATCTGGCTTGACCAGGCCTTGTCCGATGGTTCGGCCAAATACAACATTGGCGGCTATGCCTGGTTGAAAGGGCAATTGGTCTACGATGCCTTCCAGGAGTCTATCCGCAAGGTGCTCCAAAGCCAGGAAGCCTATTCCACGGTGTTCAGGAATATCGACGGGGAGCTCACCTGTCTTGTCGGAGACGCCGCGAAGGACTATTCCATGGAAGTGATCGATCTCTCGACGGAAAGGGATGCGGAAGCCGCGGCTTTGCAATGGATGCAGAATGAATTTGCAAGCACCTTTCCCATGGTTGACAGTTATCTCTTTTGCTTCAAATTGTTGAAGATACAGGATGGATTGCATTTCTGGTATGCGAAGATCCATCATCTCATAGGCGATGGGTGGTCGTTCAAGCTGCTGTTGAACCAGGCTGCGGAATTTTACAGCGTCATCCGCCGGGGAGAAGTTGTCGACGTACCGCGGTACAGGTACAGCGACTATTCCGTCGAGGACGAAAGCTACTACGGGTCTTCAGCCGCAGCCGACGACCGGGCATTCTGGATGGAGGAATACCGGCAACTGCCGGCGACGCTGTTTACCAGGAGTGCGCGTATGGCCAGCCAGGAAGAGGCAGGGTCTGAAACCCTTAACGTCCCGGTCGAATTAAAGCAACGTTTGCAGCAGGTTGCCGAAGAGCACAAGGTTTCGTTATTCCACCTGATCGTTGGATTGCTGGTGATCTATTTCGGAAGGGTCTGTCAGCAGGAAACGGTGACGATAGGGGTGCCTGTGCTCAACCGGACAAAGAAGGTCTACAGGAACACAGCGGGTGTTTTCATGAATCTTTTGTCGCTAAAATTCGGCTTTAGCGACAGCGATACCCTGGGGTCGCTGATGAATGCGATCAAGCAAAAGATGTCGGCGAGTCTGCGGCATCAGCGATATCAATACGGCAACCTTGTCAAGGACCTTCATTTGCCGAATGAGCGCAGGCTGCTTTACGATATCCGCATCTCCTACGAGGATTTTGATTTTACCGGCGATTTCGGCGGACTCCAGGCCGGCGCGATCGCTCTTTCCAATCACTCCGAGGTAGACCCTTTGGCGATCTATGTGCGCGAATATAGCGGCGAGGGATTCGACGTCCGGTTCATCTACAATATAGAATATTTCAGCAAAGAGCGAATGGGGTCTGTTGCGAAGAGCCTGCATCACATGATGTGCTCCGTTGCGGCCGGTTCCGACTGTTCTGTAGCGGAGATGCGGCTTCTCGACCCCCGGGAAAAAGCGGCTGTGTTGGAATTGTCGCACGGTGTTGACCGGCCGTTTATGGGATCCCTTATCCCCGATGGCTGGCGAAGGTCGGTATCCCGGTGCCCGGGGAATATCGCCGTGTCGTGCGGGGACAGTGAATTTACCTATGCGGAGATGAACGAGAGGGTGCTACGCCTGGCAGGAGGGCTGTCCGATGCGATGTCGAATGAGCCAAAACCCCTGGTTGCCCTGTTATTGCCCCGGTCGGAGGTGATGGTCGCGGCGATGCTGGCAAGCATGATGGCCGGGTTGACCTATATTCCCATTGACCCCGACCTCCCCCGGGCAAGGATACAATATATTTTGCAGGATGCGCAATGTACCCTCGTGCTGACAAGCGAAGCATTGCTGACCCATCTGCCGGAGGATTTTCAGGGCCGTGTCCTCGACGCCGGAGGGTTTGCCGAATTCGGGTCTTTGCCGGCCGCAAAGATGGGCCTGGACGTTTCCGGGGATCAGCCTTGTTATATCCTGTATACTTCGGGTTCCACCGGGCAGCCGAAAGGTGTGCTGATCCGGCACCGCTCGGTCGCGGACTATTCGACCACTTTTCGGGAATACTTTGGGATCACCGAGAAGGACGTGGTCCTTCAGCATGCCTCTATTGGTTTCGATACATCGGTAGAAGAGATCTTCCCCGTGCTGGAAGCGGGCGGAAGATTGCACATTCTTGAAGATCGGCGGAATCTTCCCGATCTTGTGCAGACGCTTGACAAGGAAAAGGTTACCGTGCTCAGTACCAATCCCTGGGTACTGCAATTCCTGGATACCGTCACCCCGCCCGCGGCTCTGCGGACCGTCATCAGCGGGGGAGACACGCTGATGTATACACATGTCAGAAATATCGTCTCCGGGGGGCGAATTGCCGTATTCAACAGCTATGGGCCGACGGAAAGCACCGTCTGCGCCACCTACTGTGCTGTAACGGGTCAGGAGGAGATCCCCATTGGCCGTCCGATTGCAAACAGACAGGTTTATATCCTGGATACACAAAGACATTTACAGCCGTTTGGGACGGAGGGGGATATCTATATCGGGGGAGAAGGGCTGGCCATTGGATACCTGGATCGGAAGATGCTCGACCAGGAGCGATTCCTGCCAAGTCCTTTTACCCCGGGGGAACGGATCTACTTCACCGGCGACAGGGGTATACTGATGCCCGATGGAAATATCTTCTTCAAGGGGCGGAAAGATGAGCAGGTGAATTACAGGGGATACCGGATCGAGACAGCCGAGATCGAGGCTGTGATCAATCAGCAGGAGAATGTCGTTGCCAGCGTCGTGGATGTAAAACAGGTGGAAGGACTGCCTGTGCTGGTGGCCTATATCCGCTACGATGGGGCCAGGAGATGGTCGATGAAGGAATGGCGGAGACTGATGGCCAGCCGGCTTCCGGCCTTTATGATCCCCGATTGTGTGATCGAATTGCGGGAGTTTCCTTTGTTGTCGGGAGGTAAGGTCAACCGAAAGGAACTGCCTGTGATAACGGCGGCCGATCTGAAGCCGGATAAAACGGTATCCCGGCAGCCGGAAACTGCGATCGAGATAAAGATCCAGGGGGCATGGGCCAAAATATTGAAGCTGGAAGCGATCGGTGTGGACGACTCGTTCTTTTCATTGGGCGGCCACAGCCTGAATGTCGTACAGTTGATCGCCGGTTTAAAAGAGCAGTTTGGCAATATTCCCATAGGGATACAACATATTTTTACCCATGATACGATCCGGATGCAGGCGGTGGTGATCGCATCGATGACCGGAGAGAGCCTGCCCGCCGGGCCGGTCCAGCACCGGGAAGACTATCCCTTAACGCCTGCGCAGGAACACATCTGGCTGCTCAGCCAATTGGATAGCGCGGATATCGCCTATCATATATCGGGAGCCCTTCTTCTGAAAAACGAGGTCGATGGGAATGCGGTGGAACGGGCAGTAAACGCCCTTATCGACAGACATGAAGCTTTGAGGACTGTCTTTATCGAGAACGAGTCGGGTATGGTTCGCCAGCGTGTGCTTCCCCGCCGGAATGAAGGATGGAAGGTACATGCCGCCCTGCCGCTGATCGGAGGAAAACAGGAGGATGTGATGGAAGTATGCCGTTCGGTGATCCACCGGCCTTTCGATCTGACGACGGGACCCTTGGTGCGTACGGCGCTGATCCAACTGGCGGGGTCGGAGTTTTTGCTCCTGTATGTCACCCATCATATCATCAGCGATGGATGGTCGATGGAGATCCTGCTGAAGGAGTTCCTTGAACTATACGAAGCGCGGGAAAAGGATATGGCGACGGTGCTTCCGGTGTTGAATAAGCAGTTCAAAGATGTTCTTCCATCGGGTGCCGGGACAGACCCGGTCGAAGCTATTTCCAATGAACAATTTTGGGTCAACAAACTGAAAGGCCGGCATCTCTCCGTCGATCTTCCGGCTCAATATGCGCGGCCGCCTGTAAAAACATATACGGGTAGGGAAGTGTCCCGATGGTTTACAAAGGAGCAGTTGGAAAGACTTGTTCATTTTTGTGAACAGGAGAAGGTGACGGTTTTCACTGCGCTTTTTGCCACGCTCAATGCTCTGATCTACCGGTATACCGGGCAGACGGGGACCACCGTCGGCACCCCTGTGGTCAACCGGGAGGATACGGATACACAACAACAGGTGGGTCTTTTCCTCGATGTGATCCCGGTCAGAACGCAATTCTCCGAAGACATCTCCTTCCGGGAGCTTCTGCAGGTCCAGCGGACGGAACTATTGCAGGCCTATCAATTCTCCCGATATCCCATGGACAGGCTGGCGCACAAGCTTGGGTTGCGGAACGATGCCAGCCGGTCGCCTTTATTCGATATTTTGATCGTCCTTCACAATCAGCAACTGCTGGGACCATTGGGGACAGCGGCAGATGCGGCTACCCCCACCGGGCTGCGGGTAGAACAGTATGATCGATTGCCCAGGGAGACCAGCCAATTCGATATGTCTTTTGCCTTTTTCTATGAAGGTTCCCGTCTGAAGCTGCGGTTGAACTATAACAACGCGCTGTTTGACGAATGGTTTGCCCGGCAGACGGCCGATCATTTTGTCAACCTTGCCCTGGCGGCGGTGGGGGCCTCCGACAAGCCGGTATCCCAGCTGGACTACCTTTCGGCAGAAGAGTTGGAAAGGTTTTCCGATCATCACTACCAGGAATATAAAACCGACGATCACCGCCTGCATATAACCGACTACCTGATGTCCTCGGTTCATCGATCCCCGGGGAATGTTGCCGTCGTAAAGGGCGATATCCGGCTGGATTATGCGGCGCTGGTCCGGTCGATTGAGAACATCTGGCTCTATCTGACCGTCGAAAAGGGCGTAAAAGAAGGCGACCATATAGGCGTCATGCTGACCCCCGACGAATATTTCCCCGCCTGTCTGTTCGCGATCTGGATGACCGGGTCCGTCTTTGTCCCTATCCATCCGGCATATCCCGAGATACGCCGGAACAGCATCATCGAGGACGCGCAGTGTGCCGTCGTTCTAACCGCATCCGATGTGCGCATGGCCGCCGGTTATCAAGGCGATCGTCGTCGAATGCAATGGGTCACTTTCCCGGTTGCCTATATATTATATACTTCCGGGACGACGGGCACGCCGAAGGGGGTTGTGGTTTCGCACAAAGCGTTGCTGGAAAAATTGCAGGTGGAGAAGAGGATCATTTCGGTGGAAGGGGCCATCCATTCTTTCCTCATCACCAATTTCGCTTTTGATGTTTCTTTCCTGGAATTGTTATTACCGGTGCTGACCGGGGGAAAGATCGTCATTCCCGAATCCACGGTTTTGCTGGAATTGGACCATCTCGACAAGATCCTGGTGCAAGAACGGGTGAACGTCCTTCACGGGACTCCCGCATTCATGGAGACCTTCTTCCGGCACCTTCCGGAAAGGGCGTTTGCGGCATTGAACAATACGCTGGAGGTGATCTGCCTGGGAGGAGAATCGCTTTATGAGCGGATGGTAGACCTGTTGCGGCAAAAGCTACCGGCGGTACGATTGAACAATCACTATGGACCTACGGAAGCCGTGATTCACGCAAGCGCCTATGAGAACATACAATCCTTTAGCAAGAATATCATTGGGAGAGCCTTGCCCGGCGTAAGGACCTATGTGCTGGACCGGCACCTGCAGGTCCTTCCGGCGGGGGTAACGGGTGAACTTTTTATCGGCGGATCGAATGCGCTGGCAAACGGGTATTGGAAGCGGCCGGAGGAGACGACTGCGAAATTCATCACCAATCCATTTGTCGGGGGAGAGAGGTTATACCGGACCGGGGACCAGGTGAAGTGGACGGGCAACGGTCTGCTGGAATTCATCGGCAGGATGGATCACCAGGTGAAGATCAGGGGCCTGAGAATTGAACTGGACGAGATCCAGCGGGCGCTGGAGCAGCATGCCATGGTGGAACAGGCGGCAGTGATCGCCTGCAAACGGGCAGAGAATACGATACTGATCGCGTTTGTCGTCTCTCCTGTGGCTCGGGATGTGCACGACTGGAAAGGCTATCTCCGCAAATATCTCCCTGAATATATGATCCCGGCCATGATCATTCCGATGCCAACCATGCCGCTGAACGAGAATGGAAAGATAGACAAGGAAAAATTGATGGCGGCGATCGACTGGACGGAGAATAAGACCGAGGTGATCCCGCCTTCCGGCGAAACCGAGCGAAAACTGGTACGGGTCTGGGAACATTTGTTGGAACGGTCGCCTATCGGCATCCGGGACAATTTCCTGGACCTGGGGGGCAACAGCATCCTGCTTGTGCGCATGCGGGCGGAGATCCGGACTAAAATGGGCGTCACGCTTGCGTTAAAAGATCTTTTGAATCTCATGACCATCGAGCACCTGGCACAGGCCATCGATGCACTGGAGTGGTTGCGCCAGGACACACCCGCGGAAGAAACACAGAATATGAATGAGTTCACCGTTTAAATCCGATATATGCGGAAATATCTCGCCTTCCTGATCTTATTGATAATTACTGCCGGTTTCCTGTATGTGACCACCCTGCATTTTCACGGGTTGAATTCCGTCCAGGATCTCATTGCCATCCGGAACGGTCTGCCCGGCATGCATCAGTTACCGGCAACCGGCACGGAGACGGTTGAAAGTCCGGAAGGGACGGCAACGGTTGCCGTTGACTCTCTTGGAATTCCACATATTTTTGGCGCTAATGATAATGCGGTGGCCTACGCTGCCGGATATATGCAGGCCAGGGACCGGTATTTCCAGATGCAACTGGTCGCCTATTCCGTCATGGGAAGACTGGCGGAGATCGTCGGCGAGGACGGCGCCTGGTCGGACCAGAACTGGCGGCGGTTCGACCTGGAAAAAAAGGCCGTCAGGATAATGGACAGCCTCTCGCGCTCGGAGCCGGGATTATACCAATACCTGCAAGCGTATTCCCGCGGCGTCAATGACTATCTCGGCCACGAGAGCGATCGGCTCCGGGATCCCTTGTTCCTTATCTGGGACTGGTCACCCAAACGGTGGGAACCTTATTATTCCCTGCTGATCCAATGGTACATCAGCTTTGATCTCACTTTTTATGATGACTACTTCGACAGGCAGGAAGTGCTGGACAAACTGCCGAAAAATATCCGGGATATCGTCTATCCCGACCGGAAAGGAGGCCAGCCGTTGATCATTCCGGCTGAAAGGAGGGTCCCCTTTCCGCACGGGCTGTCCGTTGCCCATGCCGGATATTTTGGACAAGGTCAGCCAAACACCTATTTATCACGGCCGACCAACAGGAGCCTGGGGAGCAATAACTGGATACTTGGCGGGCCGCTTACGGCGTCGGGCGATCTGTTCCTTTGCAATGATCTCCACCTTGCGCTGACCTCGCCCAATATCTTCTATGAAATGGAGCTGCATAGTCCTTCGCTGCATGCGTATGGATACAGCATTCCCGGCGTACCGGTGATATTGACCGGGCATAACGAAAAAATAGCCTGGGGAGTTACCAACGGCGGGTGGGATGTAACGGAGCAGTATGTGCTGAAAACGGATTCGGCAAAAAAAGACATGTATTGGCTGGACGGCAAATGGCAAAAGATGGAGGACCGGCATTTCTCTATCCTGATGAAGGGGAGAGGGAGCATGGACTACGACGTGCAGTATACGGTATTTGGCCCGGTTGTCAGGAGAGGGTCGTTCGTATATGCGTTGCACTGGCATCCGGCCGACTGGACTTCGGCCGTCCAGTCTTTCTGGAAATTGAACCGGGCCGGCGATTGGGATCAGTTCCGGTCGGCGCTTAGTGTCTACGATTATCCCGCCCAGAACTTCGTGTTCGGCGACACCAGGGGTAATATGGGGATGGTCTGTGCGGGAAAGATGCCGGTGAAACCCGCAGGGTATGAAGGGGGAGTGTTGGAAGGAACGATGTCGCCGACGTGGAAATACATCCCCTTCGATTCCCTTCCGCAATGTTATGATCCCGCTCAGCACTATCTTTTTTCGGCCAACCAGCAACCCGAGGAGGGGCGCTATTATTATTCCTTCCGTTGGTTTGACGATCTGTACCGGCCTCAAAGGATCGACGATCTGTTATCGGGCGCCAACAAACTGGATTTCCAGGACATGCGAAAAATGCAGCTGGACATCACCGATCTTTCGGTGAAAGACCTGCAAGCGCTGATCCGCAAATATGATCCATCCGGCGGTCCCGGACCTCATTGGGATGCGATGCTGAAATGGGATGGGCGGCTGGAAGCGGAAAGCCGGGAAGCCGCCGTTTTCAAGGCCTTCCGCCATTCGGCTTCGCAATGCGCGGCGGACATGGCCGGCTTCCTGGGCGTAAAGTCCACACCGTCCTTTGGTCAGCTGATGCAATTTCTTGCGGATGGCGATACGCTAACGTATCATAACCGGACCCTTTCCGGCAAGGAATGTTTTCAAAGGATCCTGGCCCGTGCCGATTCGCTGTATGCTGCCGACTCGCTTACGGGCGCCGGTCCGGGGGGCACGGCCTATTCCTTTTCGATCCCTCAAATGACCTATTTGCCCGGGTTCGATGTCCGGGTAGATGATGTGGGCGGCAGCGATAATACCATCGACGTAAATTACCAGGCACATGCCGTGATCCGGACGGTCGTCAAATTGAGCAAGGAAGGCATCAGCTCCTGGATGATCAATGCGACGGGCCAGACCGGGAGGCTCAATGAAAAGGGCTACTGGCAGGAGCTCGTTCCATGGAAGCGGAATGATCTCCACCCGACCCAGTTCGTATCCGACGCCGGCCAGCTGACCGGGATAACCCAGCGCATTTCCTTTTTACCACATCAATAAACGATGCCATGAGACAGTGGATCACCCGATATGTACTATTGTTCCTTTGCCTGGCGGCCCTACATCAGTTCGTGCCCTCCGGATGGATCCTCGCGGCCTGGGTATTACTCGGACTACTTCTGCCGGTGTGGTTTGCGCGGGACAGGTATTTCCTTCTCCGCCTGGTGCTGCTGGAGCTGGTTGCAGCGATCTGCCTGATGTTCGTGGATGGGGGCAGACGGGTGTCGCTGGAGTCCCTGGCGCACAACTCTTCCCTTTCTTTAGCCCTGCTTGTGACAATGGTGATCGGGCTGAATGCCATCACCTGTTTTCTATGCGTGGCCACTCCTTATACCTTGCTCCGCACCCTGGACAAGGTCCGACAACTTCGAAAATAGCCGATCTATGACGAGCGAACCCGTCTTTCTGAAGCCCAACGTGGTGATCGAACCATTGATCGACAGCTGGTATGCCTGGACTCACCTGCTGTCCCCGGCAACGGCCGCATTGAATGTCACCAAAAGACATATGGACATCATCGACTCCTATCTGCATGATCCGTTGGCGCATGCGCAGGCCGTCGCCAATCCAAAAATGAGGGGAGGCCCGTTCATGGACCTGCCAGGCCAGCCATTGGAAGAAATAAAAGCGCTGCGGGAGCGGACCGTACGGGAACGACCGGGTCTTTTTGCCCTGGCAGCTGCCATCAAAGAATTGAATACCTTATTACAGGCCCAGGCGAAAGGGTACTCGCTTGAACCCCTGTACCAGAAAGTTCCGGACATCCTCAAAGGTTATGTGGAGCTATATTACGACCTGTCCAATAACCCTTCTTTCCGATTTTTTGAATCCCTGTTATATAAAAGTGAATTCCATTGCGAAGAGGCGCAGGAGATTGCATTATGGCTGACGGATAACGACCATCGACCTTTTTGCCTGAGCACACCCAGGCTGCCGGATGCGCATACGATACGGATGCGGATGCCGTTCTCTCACCGTGGGATCGACGATCTGGCCAGGATGAAGCGAAGTCCCCTTCCGCTGGAGAAGATCCGGGACCGGTTGGGAATTGCCGCCGGCGACATTCCACTTTTCGAGACCTTCTTCACCGCCGAACCGCCCCGGCCGTATCGGAAATATGATGGCGACAAGATCCGGATGCGCTATTTCGGCCATGCCTGTATACTGATCGAGACAAAGGAACTGAGCATCCTGCTGGATCCCCTGATCAGCTATTATGGCTATCCTTCGGATGTCGACCATTTTTCGGATTTCGATCTCCCGGAAACGATCGATTATGTTCTTATCACGCATAATCACCAGGATCATATCCTGCTGGAGACGTTGTTGCCTTTGAGGCATAAGATCAGGCATCTTATCGTTCCCGGTTCAAAGGGCGGCCGGCTGGAAGATCCCGAGCTGCCGCTGCTGCTGAGGGCCATTGGTTTCCGGAATGTCGTAGCGATGGATGAAATGGAGAAAGTGTCTTTTCACGATTGCGTCATCACAGGGTTACCCTTTACGGGTGAGCACTGCGATCTGAATATCCAGTCGAAGCTGTGCTATCATGTGGAGATCGGAAAATTCTCTTTATTGTTCATGGCCGATTCCCGGATCATGGAGCCGGCGGTGTACAGCCATGTCCATCGGGAGATCGGGGACGTAGACGTCATTTTCCTGGGAATGGAATGCGATGGAGCGCCGCTGAGCTGGCTTTACGGCCCGTTGTTGCCGCGAAAGCTTCCGAGGGAACAGGATGGCGGCCGGCGGCTTGCCGGTTCGGATTGTGAAAAGGGGTTATCCCTTGTCGATATCTTTCATCCCAGGGAGTTGTATGTATATGCCATGGGCCAGGAGCCATGGCTGGAGTTCATCAGCAGCATAAAATATACCGAGGACTCGAACCCGATCGTCCAATCCGACAAACTGATCGGGATATGCGGGCAAAGAGGCATCCTTGCCGAAAGATTATTCGGTGAAAAGGAGATCCTCTACGAGAGAAAGCCGGAGTCATTGTCCATTAACGTTATTTCCTGAATCCCTTCATGGCAGACCCACAATTGTTCTTATTGCACTTTGCAGGCGGAAGCTGCTACTCTTTCGAATTCATGCGTCCTTATTTCAATGGCTGGGATTTTGTGCCGCTGGAATTACCGGGGAGGGGCAGAAGGATGAATGAGCGGTTGATAAAGGATTTTGAAGCGGCGGCCGACGACTTGTACCGGCAGATCACCGGCCGGCTTTCCTCGGCTTCATTTATGGTCTATGGCCACAGCCTGGGAGCCATACTGGCCTTAAGGGTGACCCTCCTGCTCGAAAAGGATAAGAAACCCCCGTTGCAACTCATCGTCACCGGCAATCCGGGTCCGGGGATCCGGGACCGGCGTAAAAGATACCAACTGGGGCGCGAAGAACTCAAAACAGAATTGAAAAATATCGGCGGCGTCCCCCCGGCTTTTTTTGTCGATGAGGAACTGTTCGATTTTTTCGAACCGATACTAAGAGCGGACTTTGAATTGGCAGAGGAGCATCCGGTAGAACAGTTGTGCACGACGCAAACACCTATTTGCGCAATGATGGGCAGCCGGGAGGAGTTTGCATCCTGTATCGGCAACTGGAAGCAGTACACCGCGTCACGATTCGATCACCAACTACTGGAAGGAGATCATTTCTTCATCTACGATCATCCACAAAAGATCACTCAAATCATCAGGGAATGCCATCGGGAAATCCTTTTGTTCTAGCCGGAAGCCGATTGTTCATCGTGCTTCTTCTCCTTGGGCCGGTGGCGTTGTACAGGACCAACTGCCAGTCCTTATATATGCCACGCAATGTCCGGCAGGCGTTCGCCAGGGGAACCAGGTCGGCCGATGGAAAGCCCGGCAGGAACTACTGGCAGAACAGGGCGAAGTACGAGATGACCATCAACCTCCGGCCACCCGACAGAACGGTCTCGGGTGTCGAGCATATCACCTATTTCAACAATAGTCCGGACACCCTCAGGGTGATGCTGATAAAACTCACGTTGAATATCCACCGGGTGGGTGCACTCAGAGAATCGGATGTCGACTCCGGGTATTTGAGCACGGGGGTACACATC
>Ga0310811_10004831_pt1 | contig 16990 bp, 16 predicted proteins | sample YCmetagenome_FD_207642 | JGI IMG/M metagenome (GOLD analysis project Ga0310811, IMG submission 207642) | Soil microbial communities from experimental microcosm in Duke University, North Carolina, United States - YC | ecosystem: Engineered > Artificial ecosystem > Soil microcosm > Unclassified ...
CGAGGATCTCCGAGAGCGGTCGACCTTTCTTCGAGATCAGCTCGAGCATCAGGAGGAACGGTACGACACCCGAGTCGGCCTGCGAGAACGCGCGGAAGTAGTAGTGCCCCGAGACCTCGCCTCCGAAAGCGGCGTCCTCCTTCCGCATCCGGTGCTTGATGTACGCGTGTCCGACGCGGTTGATCAGCGGTTCGCCGCCGGCCGCCTCGATCGTCTCGGGCACAGCCCAGCTCGCCCGCACGTCGTAGATGATCTTGGCACCCGGTTCCTTCGCGAGCACGGACTCCGCGAGCAGTGCGGTCGCGAAGTCGCCGGGGACGAACTCACCGCGGTCGTCGACGAAGAAGCAACGGTCGGCGTCGCCGTCGAACGCGACGCCGAGGTCGGCGCCCTGCTCGAGCGTCTTCGAGACGATGAACTCGCGGTTCTCGGGCAGCAGCGGGTTCGGCTCGTGGTTCGGGAAGGAGCCGTCCGGGTCGAAGAAGCACGTCACCGGCTCGATCGGCAGGCGCTCGAGCACCGGCGGCAGCATCACGCCTGCCATTCCGTTCGCGGCGTCGATCACGACCTTGAGCGGCGCGAGCGCCGACGGGTCGACGAACGAGAGCGCGCGATCGACGTACGCGGGCCAGATGTCGACCTTCGTGACGCGCGCGTCGCCACCGCCTTTGCGATCCGCGACGGCGAGCGCCCTGTCCCGCACGTCGAGGAGCCCCGACTCTCCCCCGACCGGCAGCGCGCCGCGCCGCACCACCTTCAGGCCCGTGTACTCCTTCGGGTTGTGCGAAGCGGTGACGGCGATGCCGCCGTCGAGGCCGAGCTCGCCGACCGCGAAGTAGACCATCTCGGTCCCCACGAGCCCGAGGTCGAGCACCTCGGCGCCCTCGTCTGCGGCCCCCTGGATCACCGCCGCGGCCATCTGGGGGCTCGAGAGCCGCATGTCACGGCCGACGGCCATACGGCTCGGCTCGAACTGCTGGACGTACGCCCGGCCGATCGCGTACGCGCCGTCCTCGTCGAGCTCGTCCGGGTAGATGCCGCGAATGTCGTATGCCTTGAAGACCCTCGGCTCGAGCACGGCGGGGATCCTAGCCAGCCGTTCCACGACTACCATTCGGGAGGTGGAGCGGAAGCTCGCAACGGTGCTGTTCGTCGATCTGGTCTCCTCGACCGAGTTGCTCGCGGACGCAGATCCCGAGGTCGTCCGGCGGCGCGTCAGCCGGTTCTTCGACCAGGTCGCGCACTGCATCGCGACGCACGGCGGAACGGTCGAGAAGTTCGCCGGCGACGCCGTGATGGCCGCCTTCGGGGTGCCGCTCGCGCACGAGGACGACGCCGAGCGCGCGGTCCGCGCGGCGATCGCCACCCTGGAGCGGGTCAAAGAGCTCGGTCTCGAGGCGCGCGTCGGGATCGAGTCCGGCGAGGTCGTCGCCGACGACTCCGACTCGACCTTCGCGACCGGCGAGGCGGTGAATCTCGCCGCGCGGCTCCAGGCGAGCGCCGCCGTCAACGAGATCCTCGTCGGCCCCGCCGCTGCCCGGCTGCTGCGGGGCCGCGTCGAGCTCGAGCCCGCCGGTCAGCTCGACCTGCGCGGCTGGCGCGAGCCCGTCACCGCGCAGCGCGTCACCTGTGTCGTCGATCTCGGCGACCCGGTGCGGGGCCTCACGGCTCCGCTCGTCGGCCGCGAGACCGAGCTCGAGCTGCTCGAGAACACCTTCGAGCGCACGGCGCGCGCCCGACGCTCGTCGATCGTCACGATCTACGGCGACCCCGGCGTCGGCAAGAGCCGGCTTGCGCGCGAGTTTCTCGACGGGCTCGAGGGAGCAACGGTCCTGATCGGCCGCTGCCTGCCCTACGGTGAAGGCGTCACGTACTGGCCGCTCGCCGAGATGGTGAAGGCGTCCGCCGGGATCGTCGACAACGACCCGCTCGACGAGGCGCAGCAGAAGCTTCGCGCGTGCTGCGAGGACGAGGCGGTCGCCGATCTGCTCGGCCTCGCCGTCGGCGTGCTCGAGGCCGTCGAGGGTGAGCGCTCGCAACAGGACATCGCGTGGGCGGCCCGCGCGTGGGCGGAGCAGCTCGCGCAGGCGCAGCCGCTCGTGCTCGTCTTCGAGGACGTCCACTGGGGCGAGGAGCCGCTGCTGGAGCTCGTCGAGCACCTCGCTGCCTCGGTACGCGAGGCGCCGCTCATGCTGCTCGCGCTCGCACGCCCGGAGCTCCTCGACGTGCGCCCCGGCTGGGGCGGCGGGCGGGTCCGCGCGACGACGCTCGAGCTCGAGCCGCTGCAGCCGGAGGAGAACGAGCGGCTGATCGAAGCCCTGACCGCCGAGCTCGGCCTCACCGTGGACACGGAGACGGTGCTCGCGAAGACGGAGGGCAACCCGCTCTTCGTCGAGGAGACGGTCCGCATGCTCGCCGAGCGGCGCGGCGGTGTCGAGCGGATCCCCGACAGCCTCCAGGCGCTGATCGCCGCACGCATCGACCGGCTCCCGGCCGCGTCGCGGACGGCGTTGCAGCGCGCGTCGGTGATGGGGCGAATCTTCATGGGCGGCGCGCTCGCTCATCTCTCTCCGGAGCTCGACGACGTCGAGAGCGCGATCGGGGAGCTGCTCGTGCGCGACCTCGCCGTCCGCGAGACGCGCGCCACGATCCGCGGCGAGCAGGCGTACAAGTTCAAGCACGTGCTGATCCGCGAGGTCGCCTACGCGGGCCTCGCGAAGTCGGCACGCGCCGACCTCCATCACGCGTTCGCCGAATGGCTCGCCGAGAACGCCGGCGACGAGCTGCTCGAGATCCGCGCCTTCCACCTCGACCAGGCGACCCGGCTGCTCGCCGAGCTCGACGGGGCCGCGCCCCTCGACCTGCGCGAGGAAGCGGCGTCCGTCCTGACGAAGGCCGGGCACCGCGCCCTGTCGCGGGAGTCCTACCGGAGCGCGCGGAAGCTTTTGCTGCGCGCCGTCGAGCTCGCTCCGACGCTCGAACGGCGCTACCTCGCGGGTCGCGCAGCCTGGCGGCTGACCGACTTCCCGGCGGTCGTCGTCGAGATGGGCGAGGTGGCCGCCGACGCCGAGCTGGCGGGAGAGACCCGCTTGCAGGGCCGCGCCCTCACGGCGCTGGCCGAGGCCGTGCTCCAGCACCGCGCGGACGCCGTGACTGCGCGCGACCTCGTTGCGCGGGCCACCGAGGTGCTCGCCGGAGAGCCGCCCGACGTGCGGTACGAGCCGCTCTGGATGTCGTCGCAGGTGGCGGCCTGGCTCGGCGACTACGCCGAGTTCGAGCGCTGGGCGAAGGCGGCGCTCGCCGCAGCGCGCGAGGCAGAGCGCAAGGATCTCGAGGCGCTCGCCATCCACGGCCTCGTCGACGCGTACGTGAACAGGCTCGAAACGGCACACGCTGCGCCGCTGCTCGAGCGCGCGCTGGAGCTCGCCGAGGAGAGCGGGAGCCTCTTCAGCCGTGCGGCGGCTCTGACCGTCAAGGGCAACCTCGAGCTGCTGAGCGAATGCGCGGCCGACGCGGAGGCCGACTACACGGCCGCCCGCGAGCTCTACGTCGAGCTCGGGAACACGACACGCGAGGCATGGACAACGATGATGGTCGGCCGCGCCGCGTTTGCGCAGGGGCACGTCGAACGTGCGGAGACGCTGCTGACCGACGCCGTGCGGATGCTCAAGGGGCTCGGCGACCGTGGCTCGCTCTGCGAGGCGCAGCGGGCGCTCGCGATGGTGCTCGCCGAGCAGGGCCGCCTCGACGAGGCGGAGCGGTACGCACTCGAAGCCCGCGAGACGGCCGGGCCCCAGGATCGAGTGTCGGCGTCGTCCACCAAGCTCGGGCTGGGCGTCGTGCGCGCCGCGCAGGGACGCGACCGCGAGGCCGAGTCGCTGATGCTGGAAGCCGTCGAAGGCTTCGCGCGCTACGACCTGCGCGCGCACGAGCACTGGGCTCTCCGCTATCTCGCTGAGTTCCTCCGCGCGCGCGGCCGAGACGACGAGGCCGCGCTCTACGAGGAGCGCCGCGCCGCGCTCGCGCCTAGCAGCACCGCGCCGATCGTCTGAGTCGACTCCTCGTCCGGCGACTCGCTGATCACCGTCGCGGCCCGCTCGAAGCGGGCGAGCGCGTCGCGCAGCGGCTCGGCCCGCAGCGTCCCCTCGCCGTACGGAAGATGCCTCGTCTCGTTTCGGTTCGCGTACGCAATGTCGCTGAAGTGGATGTGGAACGGCACGCCGGGCTCGAGGATCTCGTCGGCCGCCGCGAGGGCCGATGCGAACGCGTCGACGGTCGTGTACGCACCGTCGCTCGTCGCGTGCATGTGCGCGAAGTCGAGCACCGGGCGCACAAAATCCATCTGCGCCGCGATTGCAAGGACGTCGTCGATCGTGCCGAGGTCGCGGACGCGCCCCATCACCTCGACGCCGAACGGCACGAGCCGGCCCTTGGGCTCGAGCCGCGCGCGCAGGTCGCCGAGCTGGTCGACGACGTCCGCGAGCGCGCGTTCCCGCTCGCGCCCGAGGAGGAAGCCGGGATGGAACACGATCAGGTCGGCTCCGGCGGCCTTCGCGAGGCCGGCCGTGTGGTCGAGCATGCCGAGCGCCATCTTGTACTTCTTCCCTCGTTCGACATGACCGAGGAACGCAGCGAGCGGCGCGTGTACCGAGAGCGAGACGTCGGCGTCGCGGAGCGCCGCCCCGAGCTGCGGCGCCTCCTCGTAGCCGAGCCAGAAGCCGCCTGCGAAGCCGATCTCGCAGGCCCGGTAGCCGCGGGCCGCGAGCGCCGCCGCGGCCTCCTCGAACGAGGCCGCCTCGGGCAGCCCGGACGGCCCGATCCTGATCTCGCCCACCGCGGCAGACTAGTCCGTCCGACCCGTTTTCTACGTTTCCGGCATGGCCAAGGGACCTTCGCGGATCGACCTGCTCGAGCTCGACATCGACCTCCGCCTCGCCGACCTGTGGCGGGAGGCGGCGGAGATCTCCGAGTGGAACCTCGACGTCGTCGCCGCCTTCATGCGGGCCTCCTACGGCAAGGGCTACTGCGACGCGCTGACCGAGGAGGCGCCTGGTTCCCTTTGCCACGATCACGGGTACCGGATTCCGGCCCGGCGCGCGTCCGCGATCGAGCACTGAGCGGAGCGGTATCCTTCGCGCCGTGAGGCGCAGTCCGGCCCGGCTCGTCATCGCGTTGTCCGTTGCGGCGGCACTCGCCGTCTTCGTCGTCTACACGGCGGTCGCGGGCGCGGGGACGCCGCAGATCCAGCCGAGCGACCTGGCCCGGCACCACGGTCACGTGCTGCTCGTCGGCAAGGTCGTCAACTCGGGCGGCGACGCGCACAGCGCTGCCGGGATGCGCTTCGTGCTTCGCAACGTCACGGGTCACCCGGCGGCACGCGCTCGCGTCGTCTACCACGGAACCGTCCCCGATCCCTACAGGGTGGGGCGCGAGGTCGTCGTGACGGGCGCCCTCCGCAACGGGACCTTCGTCGCCGACACGGGCTCGCTCACGACGAAGTGCCCTTCGAAGTACCAGCCGGCGAAGAGCACGACGTAGCGTGGCCGGGCTCGGTCGCGCCGCGCTCCTCCTGAGCCTCGGCCTCGTCGTGTACGCGCTCGTGGCCGGCTCGTATGCCGCGTGGCGGCGCCGGCGGCGGCTCGCGCTCTCGGCGCAGAACGCGCTCCTCGCCTCGTTCGTGTCGACGCTCGTCGCGGCGTTCGTCCTGTGGAGCGCGCTCGCGAGGCGCGACTTCTCGTTCGTCTACGTGGCGGAGCACGTCAACCGCTCGCTGCCGCTCGGCTACACGCTCGCGGCCTTCTGGGGCGGGCAGGAGGGGTCGCTGCTGCTCTGGCTGATGATCCTGTCCGGCTACGCAGCGCTCGCCGTCTGGCTGAACCGGCGCACCCGCGACCTGATCGCATGGGTCGTTCCCGTGCTCGCGGGCGTCGCCGTCTTCTTCGCGTTCATGCTCTGCTTCGTCTCGAGCCCCTTCAAGACGGCGCCCGCGCCTGCGGACGGCGCCGGCATGGTGCCGAGCCTCCAGAACCCGTACATGCTCGCGCACCCGCCGCTCCTCTATCTCGGCTACGTCGGGCTGACGATCCCCTTCGCCTTCGCGATGGGTGCGCTCCTCTCGCGGCGCACCGACGAGCGCTGGATCGTCGCGACCCGGCGGTGGACGCTCGCGGCGTGGACGTTCCTCGGCGTCGGCCAGCTGCTCGGCGCGCACTGGGCGTACGTCGAGATCGGCTGGGGCGGCTACTACGCCTGGGACCCGGTCGAGAACGCGGCGTTCATGCCCTGGCTCGCCGCGACCGCGTTCCTGCACTCGGTGATGATCCAGGAGAAACGCGGCATGTTGAAGCTCTGGAACATGGTGCTCGTCGCGCTCGCCTTCTGCCTCTCGATCTTCGGGACATTCCTGACCCGCTCCGGCGTGATCAACTCGATCCACTCGTTCTCGCAGAGCCCGCTGGGCGGTTGGTTCCTCGGCTTCATCGTGCTCGTCACGGCGTTCTCGGTGACCCTCATCTACGTGCGGCTGCCGCTGCTTCGCGCCCGGACGAAGCTCGAGTCGCTCGTCTCGCGCGAGGCGGCGTTCCTCTACAACAACCTGCTGCTCGTGGCGTTCTGCCTCACGATTCTCTGGGGCGTCGCGTATCCGCTGCTGACGGAAGCGGTGCGCGGCGAGACGCGGACGGTCTCGAAGCCGTACTACAACTTCTTCCTGCACAGCTTCGGCCTGCCCCTGCTCTTGCTGATGGGCATCGGGCCGCTCGTCGCCTGGCGGCGGGCGTCCCTCCGCTCGCTCGGCAGGATCTTTCTCGTGCCGCTCGCCGCCGCGGTCGTGACCGGCGTCGTGCTGATCGCCTTCGGCTTCGGCTCGTCGACTCCCGGCCTGCTCGCCTACACGTTCTCGGCGTTCGTCGCGGCGTCGATCGCGCTCGAGTTCTGGCGGGGAACCCGCGCGACCGGGTCGCTCCTGCGGCTCGTCGCACGCAACCGCCGCCGCTACGGCGGCTATCTCGTCCACGCCGCCGTCCTGCTCTTCGCGATCGGCGTGGCGGGCTCGAGCGCCTACCAGACGGTCCGGGAGCGCGGGCTCCAGCGCGGCCAGTCGATGGCCGTCGCGGGGTACACGCTCACCTACGAGGAGCTCGGCGCGCGTCAGGAGGCGAACGCGGTCGCGACACGCGCCACGATCGACGTCTCGCGCGGCGGCTCGCACGTGACGACGCTCTATCCCGGGAAGAACAACTACCCGGTCGCTCCCGGCGGCCCGCAGACGTCGAACGAGGTCTCGATCTACCACGATCCGCGCAACCTCGGGGACGTGTTCCTGATCGCCGACCAGATCGACAAGAACGGCACCCTGTATCTGAAGGCGCTCGTGAAGCCGCTCGTCAACCTGATCTGGGCGGCCGGCTTCCTCTTCGTCTTCGGCTCGCTCGTCGCGATGTGGCCGGACGCGGTCGAGCAGCGCCGCCTCGCCGAGCGGTATGCCGCCGGCGCCGTCGCGGCATGACCCTCGGCCTCATCGTCGCCGCGGTGCTGGCCGTGCTCGCGGTGCTCTTCGTCGCCCGCCCGTTCCTGCGCGAGCCGGCGCCGGCAAGCGACTTGCTCGACGAGCCGGGCGAGCTGGAACGTCGGCGGCTCGAGCTCGTCGAGGAGCGCGACCGGGCCCTGCTCGCGCTGAAGGAGCTGGAGTTCGACCACCGCACCGGGAAGACCACGGACGCCGACTACCGGGCCCTGGTAGGCCCGCTGCGGCGGCGGGCTGCGGCGGCGTTACAGGCGCTGGAGCCTCGGGCAGAAGCCCGGCATGAGCGCATCCGAAGCCCACGCTGAGACCTGCGCGGCCTGCGGCGCCGACCTGCCCCGGAACGCCCACTTCTGCCCGGCTTGCGGTCGGACGGTCGAGGATCCGGTGAGCTCGACGCTTCGCGCCGAGGTGCCCCCGGACGAGACCGGCCCGGTGCCGGTGCACGTGCAACGCGCCGAGCCGCGCTGGTTCGGCGTCACGCCGCCGCACCTGCTGCTCGGAGTGGCCACCGCCGTGTGTGTCGTCGCGATCGTGCTGTTCGCCACCGGCGAGTGGCCTTACGGTCTCATCCTGCTCGGCATCGGCGCGCTGCTCGCCGCGGCCTTCCTCGAGGCGGTGCGGCGGCGGCCGAGCTCGGCGCTGGTCAGGACGTCGACCGACGCGCGTGAGCGCGCTCGCTCGCTGCTCGAGACCTACCGTGCGCGCTCTGCCGCGTCGCTCGAGGCGAGACGGGCCCAGAACCGGCTGCTCGTGCTCGATTCCGAGCGCCGCGCGGCGCTCACCGAGCTCGGCGCCGCGGCGTATGCGCGCAACTCGAGTGCCGAGGCCGCCGTCCGCGCGAGGCTCGACGAGCTCGACCGTCGCGAAACAGAGCTCCGGGCGTCGCTCGACTCGGCGCTCCAGGAAGGGGAGGAGAGGATTCGCAAGGCGCGCCTGCCGGTACAGGAGACGATGATGGTCGTCCCACCCGAGCCTTCGCCGCCGCCGGACGAGACGAACCCGCCGCAGCCGGCGGTCGTCCCCGAGCCGTATCCGCCGCCCGACGAGGGGGACCCGCCGCAGCCGGCGCGCATCCCCGAGCCGGGTCCGGATCCCCGGCCGGGCGACTAGATCACGTCCAGGACGGGGGCTAGCATCCGGCAGGGTGCAGGGACGAGCGGGGTCTCGCCGAATTCCCGGGGGCATGGCGAAACGCCTGGTGCTTCTGCTTGCGCTCGCGCTCGCGCTGGCCACGCCGGCGCTGGCCGGCGACAGCTACGGCGACCAGAAGGCCGCCGTCGACGCGAAGCTCGCGAAGCTGCACGACAAGATCGTGCGGGCGCATGCGAAGGAGTCGAGCCTCAGCTCGCAGATCGGCGGCCTCACGAGCCAGATCCAGTCGCTCGAGCAGCGCGTCGGCGACGTGTCGGAGCGGCTCGCCACGCTTCAGTCCGACCTCGCCTTGCACCAGCGCCGCCTCGACAAGCTCAATCAGCTCTTCCACCTGCAGACGATCCGCTACCACGACCTCCAGCACGAGTACAAGCTCGCGGTGCGGCGGCTCAATCTGCGCCTCGTCGACATCTACAAGCAGAACGAACCGACGACGGTCGACGTGCTGCTCGCCGCGCGCAACTTCGACGACGTGCTCGACCAGCTCGACTATCTGGGAGCGATCGCCGCGCAGGACAAGAAGGTCGCGGGTCAGGTCGCCGGTGCGAAGCACCAGGTCAAGGTGGCGCGGCGGAAGACGACGCTGGTCCGCCGGAGCGTCAGCCAGGAGACGCACGTGATCAACGCGCGCGTCCAGCAGCAGGCGATCCTGCGCGGCGAGCTTCTTTCGACCCGCAGCCATCTGAAGGGCGCGCGCTCGGACAAGAGCCGCGCGCTCGTCATCACGCGCAAGCAGGTCCAGAGCGAGATCCAGGAGTCGCAGGCGCTCGCGTCGGCCAGCGCCCAGCTCGCGGCGAAGCTCCAGGCCGGACAGGCGCAGGCGGGGTCGGTGGCCGCCGGCTCTTCGAGCGGCGAGGCGCCGAGCGGCTCCGGCTTCGCCTGGCCGGTGTCGGGGCCGATCACGAGCCCGTTCGGGCTGCGCTGGGGGACGCTCCACCCGGGGATCGACATCGGCGTGCCGACCGGCACCCCGATCCACGCGGCGGGCTCCGGCACGGTCGTCTGGTGCGGGTGGATGTCCGGCTACGGCAACCTCGTGATGATCGACCACCACAACGGGCTCGCGACGCTCTACGGTCACCAGTCCCGAATCGCCGTCGGCTGCAACCAGGAGGTCTCGCAGGGGGCGACGATCGGCTACGTCGGCTGCACCGGCTTCTGCACCGGGCCGCACCTCCACTTCGAGGTGCGCCTGAACGGCACCCCGGTCGACCCGCTGGGATACCTGCCGTAATACAACCGGCCGCCCCGGGGGAGGCGGCCGGCGTCGTCGGGAGACGACCTCACGGAAAAACGGCGGGCCAGGGCCCCGCCTTTTTCCATATTACAAGCTGTAAACGGCCGCAGGGCCCGGCGGGGTACGGGTCAGCCGCCGAACGTCTGCACGAGCAGGAAGACGTTCAGGGCGATGATCAGGCTCGCGACGACGCACGCGGCGACGGTGGTCGCCCGGGCGTTCACGAGCTCGCCCATCAACCGCCGCCGGGAGGTGAAGAGCACGAGAGGCACGAGCGCGAAGGGGATCCCGAAGGACAGGATCACCTGGCTGATCACGAGCGTGTGCGAGGGGTCGGTGCCCCACCAGATCACGAAGAAGGCGGGCGCCATCGTCACGAGCCGGCGCACGGAGATCGGGATGCGGCGGCGGATGAACCCCTGCATGACGACCTGGCCGGCGAGCGTCCCGACGGCGGAGCTCGACAGGCCGGACGTGAGGAGCGCGATCGCGAAGAGCGCGCTCGACGCGCCGCCGAGCAGGGGCACGAGCGTCTTGTGCGCCACGTCGAGCGACTGCACGTGGTGCAGCCCGTTCTGGAAGAACGTGCTCGCCGCCATCACGAGCATCGCGACGTTGATCAGCCCCGCGATCGTCATCGCGATCACGACGTCGATCTGCGTGAAGCGCATCAGCCTTCGCCGCTGCTCGGGATTCTCGGTTCGGATGCGATCCTGGGTCAGCGCCGAGTGGAGCCAGATCACGTGCGGCATCACGGTGGCGCCGAGAATCCCGACGGCGAGGAGCACCGACCCCTTGCCCTGGAAGCCGGGGACGACGGCGTGCCGCCCGACGGCGGCGAGGTCTGGGTGCGCCTTGAAGAGCTCGACGACGTAGCAGGCACCGATCGTCAGCACCATCACGCCGATCACCGCCTCGAGCGGCCGGAAGCCGAACCGCTGCAGCCCGAGGATCGCGAAGGCCGCGACTGCGGTGAAGCCGGCCGCCGGGAGGAGCCCGATGCCGGTCAGGAGCTGGAGGCCGATCGCCGCGCCGAGGAACTCCGCGAGATCGGTCGCGATCGCGATCACCTCGGCCTGGATCCAGAGCGCGATCGTGACCCGGGTCGGGAACTCGTCGCGGCAGACCTCGGCGAGGTTTCGCCCCGTCGCGATGCCGAGCTTCGCCGAGAGCGTCTGGATCAGCATCGCCATCAGGTTCGAGGCGACGATCACCCACACGAGCGTGTAGCCGTACCGCGAGCCGCCGGCGATGTTCGTCGCGAAGTTGCCTGGGTCGATGTAGGCGATCGCCGCGATGAAGGCGGGCCCGAGGAACGGGAGGAGACGGAACCTCGATGTGCCGCGAAGCACCCGTTCGCCGCGATCGACGGCTGCCTCGTTGACGCCCACTAAAGTTAGCCTAGTCTAAACCTCCCGCTCCGTGGCGGCGGTCTCGAGCTGGAGGAGCCGCAGGTCCGGCAGCTGCCGCCACTTCTCGTCGAGGTCGAAGCCGTAGCCGACGAAGAGCTCGTCGGGAACGACGAAGCCGACGTAGCGCACCGGCAGGTCCTCGACGAGCCTCCGGTACGGCCGGTCGAGCAGCGTGACGGCGCCGACCGAGCGCGGCCGTCGCAGCTCGAAGGTGCGGACGAGGTAGTTGAGCGTCAACCCGGTGTCGATCACGTCCTCGATCACGAGCACGTCGCGGTCGCGGATGTCGGCGTCGAGGTCCTTCAGGACGCGGATCTGCTCGTGGCCGCCCATCTGGGCGCTGCCGTAGCCGGCGAGCTCGACGAAGTCGAGCGCATGCGCGATCGGGATCGCGCGCGAGAGGTCGGCGAGGAAGACGAAGCTCGCCTTGAGCGACCCGACGAGCAGCGGCTCACGGCCCTCGAAGTCGCGCGCGATCTCCGCGCCCAGCTCGGCTACCCGCGCGGCCAGCTCGCCGGCCGAGAGGTAGATCTCGCCGATGCGAGGATCTACGAGACCAGATCGAGGCGGAAGTGCTGAGCCAGCCGTTCGAGGTCCCGCTTGTAGAAGAGCTTGATCTTGACGTCCGGATACCGCGCTCGCAGCTTGCGCAGCTTGCGGTTCTTGCGAGTCACGAGCGACTGCTTCATGAGCGTGAGCTCGATGTAGAGGTCCTGGGTCGGCAGGTAGAAGTCCGGCGCGAAGGCCTCCGTCACCCGCCCCTCCTCGTCCTCCTCGAGGACGAACGTGGTCGGCTCGTAGAGCCACGGGATTCCGTAGTAGTCGAGCACCTTGGCGCACTCGAGCTCGGCCAGGCTGGCGAAGCGCGGTGGCTCGGTGCCCTCATATGCCTGGAAAACAGGGATCTCGAGCCCCATCTGCAATCACGGTACCTGCGCCGTCGGACGGCGAAACAGTGTAAGAAACCGGGGCCGATGGCCCGGATCAGCCTCGTTCCGCAGAAGCGCGAGTTCTTCGACCTCTACAACAGGGCGGCTTCGAACACGGTCGCGATCTCACAGCAGCTGATCGGCCTGCTCGGTGAGTTCCCCGCGCATGCCGACGAGCGGATGCGGGACATCAAGGAGCTCGAGCACGAGGGAGACCGGCTGACGCACGAGCTCGTCGACCTGATCAACCGGACGTTCGTGACGCCGTTCGACCGCGACGACATGTACCGCCTCGCGGGCGTGCTCGACGACATCTGCGACCACGTCGACGACTCCGCCGAGAAGGTGGTCGGCTACGGCGTCCGCGAGATCCGCGAGCCGGCGCGGCAGCAGGCCCAGGTGATCAACCGTGCGGCGACGAAGCTCGCCGAGGCGATCGGCAAGCTCGAGGGGTTCAAGGACTCCAAACGGCAGCTGATCGAGCTGCGCGAGCTCGAGGACGAAGGTGACCGTCTGGCCCGTGCCGCGATCTCGCAGCTCTTCGACGGTGGCATCGACGCGATCTCGCTGATCCGCTGGAAGGACATCCACGAGCAGCTCGAGGAGGCCGTCGACGCCTGCGAGAACGCCGCCGACGTGCTTGAGGCGATTCTCGTCAAGAACCGTTGAACAACTTCCTGCTCGTCGTCGTGGTCGCGGTCGGCCTCGGTTTCGACTTCACGAACGGCTTCCACGACACGGCGAACTACGTCGCCACGTGGGTCGGCACCCGAGCGCTCTCGCCGCGCATCGCCGTCGCCGTCTCGGCCGCGGCGAATCTGGCGGGGGCGTTCGTGACGACGGCGGTCGCGAAGACGGTCGGCAAGGGGTTGATCGACACGGGCCTCGCGACCGAGAAGACGGTGCTTGCCGCGCTGATCGGGGCGATCGCCTGGAACCTCGCGACCTGGTGGCTCGGCCTGCCCTCGAGCTCGACGCACGCGCTGATCGGCGGCCTCCTCGGCGCCGCGCTCGTCCAGTCGGGCTCGAACGGCGTCCAGTGGCACGGCGTCTGGGAGAAAGTGGTCGTGCCGGGCGCGCTGTCGCCCATGATCGGCTTCCTCGGCGCGTTCCTCCTGATGCTCGTCATCTACCGGGTGTTCTTCGCGCTCTCGCCGGGAGTGGCGCACCGCGGATTTCGCTACGGGCAGCTCGTCTCGGGAACGTGGGTCGCGTTCACACACGGCGCGAACGACGCCCAGAAGACGATGGGCGTGATCGCGCTCGCGCTCGTCGCAAACGGGAACATGTCGCCGGACAACTTCCACATCCCGACCTGGGTGAAGATCTCGGCCGGCCTCACGATCGCGGCGGGAACATATGCGGGCGGCTGGCGGATCATCAGGACGCTCGGGCAGCGCATCTACAAGATGCAGCCCGAGCACGGCTTCGCCGCCCAGCTCGCCGCCGGCTCGACGCTCTACGCGGGGACGCATTTCGGCTTTCCGATCTCGACCACGCACGTCGTCACCGGTGCGGTGATGGGCGCGGGCGCGACGAGGCGCCTCTCGGCCGTCCGCTGGGGGATCGCAGGGAACATCGCGCTCGCCTGGCTCTTGACGCTGCCCGCCGCGGGGCTCGTGGCGGCCGCGCTCTACTACCCGGTGAGCTGGATCTTCTAGTCTGAGCGGGATGCCCGACGGGGGGCCCTTCACGATCGTCCAGCTGTCCGATCTGCACTGCGGGCAGCAGTTCTTCCTGCCGAACCTGCTCGAGCGCGCGATCGCCGAGACGAACGAGCTCGCACCGAACGTGGTCGTCATCTCCGGCGATCTGACCTCGCACGGCTTCAAGGAGGAGTACGCGCTCGCCCAGCAGTACCTCGAGCAGATCGAGTGCGAGTCGGTCGTCGTGATCCCCGGCAACCACGACTCGCGGAACGTCGGCTACGTCCACTTCGAAGAGCGGTTCGGCACGCGCAACTCCGTGCTGCGGATGAACGACGTGACGATCGTCTCGGTCGACTCGACGGAGCCGGATCTCGACAACGGGCAGATCGGCCGGGGCCGCTACGGCTGGATCGAGGATCAGTTCGCCGAGCCCGCGACCCTGCGGGTCTTCGTCCTCCACCACCACCTCCTGCCCGTGCCGGGCACCGGGCGCGAGCGGAACATCGTGAACGACGCGGGCGACGCGATCGAGTGCCTCCAGCGGGCAGGAGTCGACCTCGTGCTTTGCGGGCACAAGCACGTACCGTACGCGTGGCGACTGGAGGATCTCTTCGTGGTGAACGCCGGCACCGTCTCCTCGTCCCGCCTGAGAGGGCACGGGCGGCCCTGTTACAACATCGTCGAGGTTGCCGGGACGCACGTCGACGTGTGGCGGAAGTATCCGTTTCACGGCCAGGAGCGCATCATCCAGTTCTCGACCGAGACGAAGACCTACGAGAAGTACACGGCGCGGATCGAAGGGGAGGTGACCTCGAGCCGGTGAGGGCGATAGCGATCGTCGACGGGGAGCACTATCCGGACGTCGTGCGCGACGCGCTCGCCGAGCTGCCCTACGAGTTCGTGGGCGTGATCCTGATCGGCGGGAGCGAGAAGCTCCGCGGCGAGCCCGACTACGGCGTGCCGATCGTCGAGGATCCGGGCGACGCGTCGATCGTCATCGACCTCTCGGACGAGCCGGTGCTCGACCCGCAGACGCGGCTGGCGCTGGCGTCGCGCTTTCTCGCACTCGGCCTCGCGTACGTCGGCGCCGACTTTCGCTTCGACCCGCCGACCTTCCATCCGTTCGAGCTTCCGTCGGTCGCCGTGATCGGCACCGGCAAGCGCGTCGGCAAGACCGCCGTCGCGTGCCACATTACGCAGCTGCTCGCGCGCGACCGCCGCGTCGTGGCCGTCGCGATGGGGCGTGGGGGGCCTGCCGAGCCGGAGCTCGTCGCCTCGCGGCCGGGGCTCGGCGAGTTGCTCGCGCTGTCGCGGACCGGGCGGCACGCGGCCTCGGATCACCTGGAGGTCGCTGCTCTCACCGGCGTCCCGACCGTCGGCTGCCGCCGCGCCGGCGGCGGCATGGCGGGTGCGCCGTTCGCCTCGAACGTGCTCGAGGGCGCGCGCGCCGCCGCGTCGCTCGAGCCGGACGTCGTCGTCTTCGACGGCAGCGGCGCGGCGATCCCGCCGATCGCGACCTCGGCGCGCGTGCTCGTCGCCCACGACCTCTCCGGTCTCAACCGCTACCGGGCGCTCGTCAGCGATCTGATCCTGACGATGAGCGACGAGCTCGCGCACTCCGAGGGAGCGCTCCGCTTCGACCTGCGGCTGCGCCCGGCCGAGCCCCTCGAGGGGCGGGTCGCGGTCTTCACGGCGGGGCCGGTCGCGACGGCGCATCTCGACGCGGAGGTCGTGCACGTCTCCCGGAACCTCGCCCGCCGCGACCTGCTGCGCGACGAGCTCGCCGGTCTCGAGGCCGACACATATCTCGTCGAGCTGAAGGCGGCCGCGATCGACGTCGTGGCGGAGCACGCGGTCGCGCACGGCGCGCGGGTGGTGCTCGCGGGCAACGAGGTCGTGGCGCCGGGCCTCGACGAGGCGATCCTCGAGCTCGTGCCGCAGGGGGTGCGGGCATGAGCCAGCCGCGCCGCATCATGCCGCTGCCGCTCGGCGGCGAGCACGGGCTGCCGTACTCGCGCGGGCTGATGGCGCGCGCGCTGATGGCGGTCGGCGTCTCGCCGGATCGCGCCTACGGGCTCGCCCGGCGGGTCGGCGACGATCTCGCGGCGCGCGCGAGCGACGTCGTCGAGGTCGACCGCCTCGAGTCGCTCGCCGTCGAGAGCCTCGGCGAGGTGGAGGGCCGCGAGGCGCTGCGGCAGCTGCGCCGCTACCAGGAGCTCCGCGAGCTCGACCTGCCGATCGTGATCCTGGTCGGCGGCGCGACCGGCACGGGCAAGTCGACCGTCGCCACCGAGATCGCCTACCGGCTCGGGATCACTCGGGTCACGTCGACGGACTTCATCCGCCAGACGATGCGCGCCTTCTTCTCGCACGAGTTCATGCCCGCGATCCACTACTCGAGCTTCGAGGCGGGGCTCGCGGTTCCCGATGCGGACGATCCGCTCGTGGCGGGCTTCCTCGAGCAGTCGCGGAACGTGCTCGTCGGCGCACGCGCCTCGCTCGAGCGTGCGCTGCAGGAGGGATGGTCGATGGTGCTCGAGGGCGTCCATCTCGTGCCGGGGCTCCTGCCGACCGCCCTCGAGACCGCGCTCGTCAGCGGCTGTGTGCTGCAGATCTCCGACGAGACGGCGCACGCGCAGCACTTCTTCACGCGCGACTCGGGCAGTAACCGCCCGATGACGAAGTATCTCGACCGCTTCGACGAGATCCGGCGCCTGCAGCGCTACATCGTGAGTCGGGCCGAGCGTGAGGGCGTCGCGGTGATCGAGAACGAGAACGCCGACCGAGCGACCGCCGCCGTCGCCGAGCTCGTGCTCTCCGCCGCCGAGCGGGCGCGGGAGCGAGTATGACCCAGGCGGAGGCCGAGACCGGGGCGAAGCTCGATCCCGAGCCGGAGCGCGCGCCGTGTCAATGCCAGTCGTACCTCCGCGGGACGGAGGTCGCTGCGCTCGCGTCGGCTCGCTGGCTCGGGCGGGCCGACCAGGAAGGGGCGGAGGAGGCTGCGGCGGCCGGGATGCGGAAGTCGCTCGACCAGCTTCCGATCCGCGGTCGAGTCGTCTTCGGCTCCGTCGGCGACGAGGGCGGCC